>Ga0163161_10000126_pt1 | contig 71921 bp, 67 predicted proteins | sample S45metaG_FD_129847 | JGI IMG/M metagenome (GOLD analysis project Ga0163161, IMG submission 129847) | Switchgrass rhizosphere microbial communities from Kellogg Biological Station, Michigan, USA - S4-5 metaG | ecosystem: Host-associated > Plants > Roots > Rhizosphere > Soil | place: USA... | reverse complement strand
CGTTGACTTCTTCTAGGCGTTCTTTCTTGGCATCATAGTCAAAGATACCCCCTAAGAACGGCAGTCCGCTCGGACAGGTCCTGAATTCGGTTTTTTACCGGATTAATTTCAAACATGGTTTTTAGCGTTCTTTTACGTTGATGTCGTCGATGGCGAAATGCCATTAGAACCGGTAATTCTATCGGATCCGGGCGTCAGTTTATAGCGAGTTGGTCAGTTTTTGTGGGGGGAAGGATGTGTATCTGAATCAGGCGCGGCATCACCGCGCCCGTTCAGGAAAAATCAACGCGGCCAGAGGTGCTGGATCAATAACTGCACGTTGCGGTTACCACGGAACTCATTGACGTCGAGCTTGTAGGCCAGCTCCACTTCACGCACGCTGCTGTCGGGCCACAGGGTGGTGTCCACGTTGAAGGCGATGCCGTCGAGCAACGGGCCGCCACCGAGCGGCTCCACCATCAGCTTCAGGTGTTTCTCGCCCACCAACCGCTGTTGCAGGATACGGAACCTACCGTCGAACGTCGGTTCCGGGAACGCCTGCCCCCAGGGGCCCCCCTCGCGCAACAGCTCCGCCGTTTCCAGCGAGAGCTCCTGCATCGCCAGTTCGCCGTCGGACCAGATAACCCCTTCCAGCATCGCCGGATCGAGCCATTCCCCCACCAGTTCGCCAAAGCGCTGACGAAACTCGTCGAATTTGGCCTCTTCCAACGACAACCCGGCCGCCATCGCATGGCCGCCGAACTTCATCATCAAACCCGGATTCAGCGTATCCAGCCGCTCCAGCGCGTCGCGCATGTGCAGGCCGGCTATCGAACGGCCGGAGCCTTTCAGAATGCCCTCGCCCGCCGGCGCAAACGCAATCACCGGGCGGTGAAAACGTTCTTTGATGCGCGAGGCCAGAATGCCCACCACGCCCTGATGCCATTCCGGATGATACATCGCCAGCCCATACGGCAAAGCGGTGCTGCTGCGCTCCAGTTCGTCGCACAACTGCAAGGCCTCGACCTGCATGCCCTGCTCAATCTCACGCCTTGTCAGGTTAAGCGCATCGAGATCGTTGGCCAGCATGCGCGCCTGCGCAATGTCATCGCTCAGCAACAACGCCACGCCAATCGACATGTCGTCCAACCGCCCGGCGGCATTGAGCCGCGGCCCCAGCGCAAAACCAAGATCGTTGGCCGCCAGTTGGCGCGCGTCACGGTTGGCCACTTCCAGCAGCGCCCGGATGCCCGGCCGACACTTGCCGGCGCGAATGCGATTCAGGCCCTGATACACCAAAATGCGGTTATTGGCGTCAAGCGGCACTACGTCGGCAACCGTGCCGAGAGCGACCAGATCCAACAGTTCTGCCAGGTTCGGCATCGCCAACGCACGTTGTTCAAACCAACCGCTTTCACGCAGCCGGGCACGCAACGCCAGCATCAGATAGAAAGCCACACCGACGCCGGCCAAGGATTTGGAGGGGAACTCACAGCCGCGCAGGTTCGGGTTGACGATCGCTTCCGCCGCCGGCAAGGTTTCCCCCGGCAGGTGGTGGTCGGTGACCAGTACCTGCATACCCTTGGCGTGCGCCACGTCAACGCCCGCATGGGAAGAGATGCCGTTATCCACGGTCAGGATCAACTCTGCACCGCGCGCCGCCGCCTGCTCGACCACTTCCGGACTCAGACCGTAGCCGTCCTCGAAGCGGTTCGGCACCAGGTAGTCAACCGCACTGCCGCCCATGCTGCGCAACGCCAACACCGTCAACGCGGTACTGGTGGCGCCATCGGCGTCGAAGTCCCCCACCACCATGATGCGGCGATTCGCGGCCAGCGCCTGTTGCAGAATGCCAACGGCGGTGTCGATGCCGTCCAATTGCTGCCAGGGCAGCATGCCTTTGACGCTGCGCTCCAGTTCCTGTTCAGCCTTAACGCCGCGTAGCGCGTATAAACGGCGCAGTAGCGGATGCAGGCCGGCAGGCAGATGGCTGTCGTCCGTCGCCGCACGGCGGCGTAGTTGTGTTTTGAGGCTCACCGGCGATTAACCACCGGTTTTGGTTGCGGTCTGATGCGCATCCAGCATGGCGGCCATCTCTTTCGGCCCCTGATAGCCCGGGATCATCATGCCGTTTTCCAGAATGATCGCCGGAGTGCCCTGAATGCCGAACTGCACGCCAAGCGCATAGTGTTTGCTGATGTCGGTTTTACAGGTCGCCGGGGACACCGCATCGCCTTTCATGGCGGAATCGAAAGCCTTGGCCTTGTCGGCGGTGCACCAGATTGACTGCATGTCTTTCTCGGCCTGGGAGTTCAGCCCCTGGCGCGGGAACGCCAGATAGCGGACGGTAATGCCCAGGTCGTTATATTCTTTCATCTGCTGGTGCAGCTTGTGGCAATAGCCGCAGGTGATGTCGGTAAACACGGTGATCACGTGTTTTTCTTTTGGCGCTTTGTAGACGATCATCTGATCTTTCAGCGCTTCCAGCTTGCCGGTCAGCAATTGGTTGGTGACGTTAACCGGTTCTTTGCCGCTGACGTCGTACAGCGGGCCTTGCAGAATGTGTTTGCCGTCTTCGGTCACGTACAGCACGCCGTTATCGGTCAGCACGGTTTTCAGGCCGTTAACCGGTGAAGGCTGCACTTCCGCCTGCTGAATGCCCAGGCTGCCGAGCGCTTTTTTGATTGCCGCATCGTCGGCGTGGGCCGCACCGGTCACCGAAGCCACCAGCAGAGAGAGCAGCATTAAACCTTTATTCATTCTTCCAATCCTTTTGAGCCCGGCGTGTCACGCACGCGGGTGATGCTGTTGATGTAGCTGTTTAAGTCGTTCGGTCGCTACATGCGTATAAATTTGCGTGGTCGAGAGGTCGCTGTGCCCCAATAACATCTGTACGACACGGAGATCGGCCCCGTGGTTCAGCAAATGGGTGGCAAATGCGTGGCGCAACACGTGCGGTGACAGCCTCTCGCTATCAATACCCGCTAGGATCGCATAGTGTTTGATGCGATGCCAGAACGTCTGTCGGGTCATTTGCTGGCAGCGGTTGCTTGGGAACAGCACATCCAGCGCCTGGCCGTTAACCATCCACGGGCGGCCGTGCTCCAGATAATTTTCGATCCAGTACACCGCCTCCTCGCCCAGCGGCACCAGCCGTTCCTTGTTGCCTTTACCGATCACCCGCACCACACCCTGGCGCAGGCTGACGTCGCTGATGGTCAGCCCGACCAGTTCGGACACTCGCAGACCGGTGGCGTACAGCACTTCCAGCATCGCCTTGTCTCGCAGCTCCAGCGGCTGATCGACGCATGGCGCCTGCAACAAGGCATCGACTTGCGCTTCGCTCAAATCTTTCGGCAGCCGCTGCGGCAGCTTCGGCGAGGCGAGCAGCGCGGTCGGATCGTCTTCCCGCAGCTTTTCACGGTACAGATACTGGAACAGGCGACGCATGGCGCTCAGCAAACGCGCAGAGCTGGTCGCCTTGTAGCCCCCCGCCACCCGTTCGGCGAGAAACGTCTGCAAATCCAGCGCCTGCGCCTGTAACAACGAGGTATTTTGATGGTTCAGCCAGGTGCTCAGCGCCTGCAGATCCAGCCGGTAAGAGGCCAGCGTATTTTCTGCCAGATTGCGTTCGAGCCAAAGCGCATCCAGGAATTGCTCAATCAGCGCACTCTCTTGCTGTTGCACGCGGTCCTCTCTTTGTTAGCTTTCCACCTGCGCCATTATGCCTTAAGCCAGTGCAAATCTGGTACACTCGATGCCATTCCACGAACGGTAACATAACGGTTTAAAAATGAAGATTGGTCTGTTTTACGGCTCCAGCACCTGCTACACCGAGATGGCGGCAGAAAAAATCCGTGAGATTCTGGGCGAAGACCTGGTCGACCTGCACAACCTGAAAGACGTCTCCCCGCAACTGATGGAAGAATATTCCATCCTGATCCTCGGCATTCCTACCTGGGATTTCGGTGAATTGCAGGAAGACTGGGAAGCGATTTGGCCGCAACTGACGACGCTGGATCTGAAAGGAAAAATCGTCGCCATGTATGGCATGGGCGATCAACTCGGTTACGGCGAATGGTTCCTCGATGCGCTCGGCATGTTGCACGATCACATCGCCCCGCTCGGCGTGCAGTTTATCGGTTTCTGGCCCATTGAAGGCTTTGAATTCACCAGCCCGAAACCGCTGAGCGCCGATGGCAAACACTTCGTCGGCCTGGCGCTGGATGAGGTGAACCAATACGACATGAGCGAAGACCGCCTGCAACAGTGGTGCGAACAGATCCTGTTGGAGATGGAACCGCTGCTGTAATGCCAATGGGCGCGATTGCCGCGCCCAACGCCTCGGCCTATTTCCACAACCGGAAGCGGTTTTCGCCGTCACCGGTCGGCGTTTCGCCGCTCAACCGCGCCGGATCGGCCACCTGATACCAGTCCAGCTTGCGCGTCAGCAGCATTATCCCCGCCAGAATAGCGAACAGCAGCCCTGCCCCGAGCACCAGCGCATTATCTTCCGACTGCAACAGCAGGTACAACACGCCATAAAGCATCAGCAGGCTACCGGCGAATATCGCCCCGCGCCGCTTACCGCGCAGCACCGCGCTGAGATAAAAGGCAATCAGGCCGCTGCAGGCCACGCTGGCCAACAGGTAGGCGGTGGCGAAACCGAAATGTTCGGAGAACGCCAGCAGGATCAGGTAGAACAGCACCAACGCGGCACCGACCAGCAGATACTGGATCGGATGCACCCGCAGGCCGGTCAGGGTTTCGAACAGGAAGAACGCCATGAACGTCAGCCCGATGAACAACACGGCATATTTCACCGCACGTTCGGTCAGTTGATAGTGATCTACAGGTTCAATCAGGCTGGCGCTGAAGGCCGGCAGCTTGTCTTCGTCAATGATCCCATCGTCATAATGAAACGCACTGTTGATGTTGTTGGCGAACCAGGTGCTGCGCCAGCGGGCGCTGAAGCCTGTTTCCGTCACCTTGCGTTCATCCGGCAGGAAGTTGCCGAGGAAATTGGGGTGCGGCCAGTTGCTTTGCAGCGTTAATTCGCTGCTGCGGCCGAGCGGCACCAGTGACAAGCTGCTGGTACCCGCCAGCGTTAGGGTAAAGTCGGCATCCAGCCCCTCTTTTTGCAACGCGGCAAGCTGCAATGGCGCATGGATGCCCTGCGGCAACGTATCCACGCGAGTGCCCGGTTCAAAGGTGGTTGGCGGCTGGGTGCTGGCAAGTGGCGAGATGCTCTTGATACCCCGTGAGTCGCTGAGCGCAACCAGCAAATATGGCTGCTCAAGAGTCACGTTGCTGCGCTGCAAATCAGCCAAATCCGGCTGACCGAATTTCACCTGAAACTTTAACGGCCCCTGATATACCTGGGTTTGATAGATACCCAGCTTGCGTACCTCTACATTCGGCTTGCCGCTAACCTGTAAACTCTCCGGCAGCAGATAACGATAATGCCTCACTCTCTGCACTACCGGTTGCCCCTTGTCGTCCTTCTTCTCTTCCCGCTCGATATAAGGGATGACAATCAACGGCCCCAAAATGCGCTGCGCCCGGCTGGTGCTTTCGCTCACCTGCCCAACCACGCTCTGGCGATAGCCACTGCGCTCCTCAATCACGTTCATCAACTGCGTCACCGGGATAATCATTAAAATCATCAATCCCAGCAGAGTGGTTATTTTCCAAAACAGTACCGATTTCATCATCGCTGCGCGCTCCTTGTAGGTAATGGCGCCACGATAAAACCGGCAAGTGAAAACAGGATGTGGTTATGTGAAGGGACGGTGAAGTCAGAGCGATAAAGTGAAAACGGCTACCACGCCGTGCGGTTGGCGGTTGTACAACTGAATGCCGCCCCGGTGCAATCGCGCCACTTCCTGCACAAAGTTCAGGCCCAGCCCGCTGCTTTTGGGTTTATCGGCCCGCGCCAGCGAATAGAAACGCTCGAACACTTTGTCCAGCGCGTAGTCCGGGATGCCGCTGCCGTTGTCGCTGACGGTGATGAGGTAGTGACTCTCCCGGCGCTCGCCGCACACGCTGACGGCACCGCCCGGCGGGGTGAAATCCAGCGCGTTGTCGAGCAGATTGGTCAGCGCCTGGCTAATCAGCAGCCCATCGCCGGTCAGTGTGATCGCCTCCAGCGCATCCACCTGCAACACAACGCCGCGCTGCGCCGCCTGAGCTTCTTTGCCCGCCACCGCCTGGCTCACCAGCGTCGCCATCGCCAGCGGTGCCAATTCCAGGCCGGGCCGGCTCTCGAGCCGCGCCTGCACCAGCAACTTATCCACCAATTGCTGAATACGGGCGCTTTGTTGCTCGATATTGGTCAAAAATCGCCGGGCAGTCGCCGGCGGCGGCAATTCCTGCAACAACTCGGCTGCGCCGCGGATCGCCGCCAGCGGGCTTTTCAACTCGTGGGTCAGGGTATGTACGTACTGTTCGATATAAGCTTTACCTTCCAGCTTCATCCGCATACTTTCCAGCGCTTGCGCCAGTTGCGTCAGCTCGCGGCTGCCCATTTTTGGCAACGGCACGCTTTCGCCCTGCGCTACGCCATCGGCATAGCGCACCAGCCGGCCAATCGAACGGTTGATCCACCAGACGAAACCCAGCCCGATCAGCAAGGCAATGCCCAGCAGCAGCGCGCCGGCCCACAAAATGCGCCGCTCGCTGCGCTTGATCACCGGCGCCATGCTGCTGTTCGGTTTACCTACGCTGAGCACGCCGATAATCTTGCCCTGTTCCAACACCGGCGCGGCGACGTACATCACCGAGCTGTTTTCATCCTGCGGGTTGCTGCGTGTACTGCGTGCGCCATATTGTCCGCGCAGCGTCAGATAAACGTCATTCCAGCGTGAGTAGTTCTGGCCGACCGCCTGGCCGGCAGAGTCAAAAATAACCGTGCCGCGCGCATCGGTGAGGTACACGTGATATTCGCTGCGATCCTTGCGGATACCGGCAATGTTGGCACCAATAGGCCGTTGATTCAGTTGGGTGAATGCCTGCGCCAGCTGCCCGTGCGCCACATCGTCGCGCTGCAGGTCCAGGCGCGCTATTTGCGCCAGCAGGTTAGCCGTGTCCACCAAGGTGCCTTCAGTCGCACGCCGCACGCCAGGCTTTACCTCCTGTACGAAGATGCTCAGCACGAAATAGCCCGCCACCGCCACAATCAGGAAATATCCCAGCAGCAGGCGCAGGCCGATTCTCATGCTTGGCGGCTCACGCTGTAGCCCATGCCCCGGTGGGTGTGAATAGGCGGTTCACCGGGATCTATCGCTCGCAGTTTGGCGCGCAGCGTTTTGATGTGGGTGTCGACGGTGCGATCCAGGCTTTCTTCCGCTTGCGCCCAAACGCTGTCCATCAGTTGCTGGCGTGAAAACACCCGGCCAGGCGCCAGCAGCAGCGTTTTCAACAACAGAAATTCGTAGCGGGTCAACGGCAGCGGTTGCTGATGGTAATAAAGGATCGCTCCGGGTTCATCCAGGTCAAAAGGACCAAAGGTGTACAGCGCCGGCTGTTGCAGGCGCTGCTGTTTTTGCAGGCGACGCAGAATGGTGCGCACGCGAGCGCTGACTTCGCGGGGAGAAAAAGGTTTGGCGACGTAATCGTCCGCGCCTATCTCCAGCCCGATCAGGCGATCGACTTCGTCACTGCGGGCGGTGAGAAACAGAATGGGCAAATCCGCCGACTGCGACAACAAACGGCGGCACAGTTCAAAACCGTTGATGTCCGGCAGGCCGACATCGAGGATGACCAGCGCGGGCGCTCCTTGCGCCAACGCCTGCAATGCCGGCTCGCCACGTTCGAACCAGCGTACCTGAAAGCCTTCGCTCTCCAGGGTGTAAATCAGCGTATCGGCAATGCTGGGTTCATCCTCCACCAGCCAGAGCGTCGGCTTCATCAGGGTTCCTCGTCATCATCGGCCGACGGGTGCAGCAACAACTGGCGCAGATGCCGCCATTCGGCTTTGCCCATGCTGTCGGAGGCCAGCCACAGCCGGCGGCGTTTTTTGCCCTGCGTCGGCTGCAGCGTCAGCAAAATGCCGAAACGCGGCATCCAGGGTTGCTTTGCCAGCAACCATTCCTGTCCGTGCCAACTTAAACGCTTATTCGCCAGCAGACGCAGTTCGCCCTGCCGTGACGCAATGCGCTTTTGGCTGCGGATGCATTCAAATACCACCAGCGTCAACAACACCAGCCAGATCGGGCCGTAGCCTTCCGGCCAGGGCGAAATCAGGATCAGCAGGATCAGAACGCCGTGGGTCAGCAGCGAGAGTAGCTGGGTGCGCCAGGAAATGCGGACATTACATCGCCACTGGGCCACGGTCTTTATTTCGCGTCTGGATCAGTGTCACCATTCTCTGCAGTTCACTGTCTTGCGGAGCGCCATGATTCATCAACCAGTTGAACAGATCGGGATCGTCGCTCTCAAGCAGGCGGATAAACAACGCTTTGTCTGTGTCATTCAACTGGTCGTACTCATGCTCGAAGAACGGCATGATTGAGATGTCCAGCTCACGCATGCCACGGCGGCAGGCCCAGTGAATACGTGCTTTATTATTAATATCCATGTTGTTATGACTAACCTCTTTTCGGCGTGGCAAAAGCCATCGCAGGGTTCAACCGACACACTGTATGGCAACACCTGCGCGATATAATTCCATCGGCCAAAGATCTGTCTGCAAGGGTTACCTTTGGCCGTAATCCCATAGAGTAACAATTTGACATACTCGCCGGGAAGGACGTTCTCTACGTAAAGTGGAATAAAGCGCTAAATGTCAAAAAAAGCGCTGCCGAGGCGGCAAGCGTGAATAACAGTTTGCAAAGCCCGCCGCCTCTTTTACCATGGGGCCAACACACCTTCAGGTAAGCTAAACGTTAAGCAGGATCTTACTATGGCGTATAAAATTCCATTTCCACCCCGTCAGCCTTCCGCCTCCTCCCATCTGCCCCTGACCCTGATCTCTCTGGAGGATTGGGCGCTGGTGACGCTGAGCGGCCCGGACAGGGTGAAATACCTTCAGGGCCAGGTGACTGCGGACATCGAAGCGCTGGCGGCCGATCGTCACGTGCTGTGCGCCCACTGCGATGCCAAGGGCAAAATGTGGAGCAACCTGCGTCTGTTCCACCGCGGTGAAGACTTCGCCTATCTGGAACGCCGCAGCGTACTGGACAGCCAACTGGCGGAAATCAAGAAATACGCGGTGTTCTCCAAGCTCACCATTGCCGTCGATAGCGAAGCGGTGCTGCTGGGCGTAGCCGGTTTTCAGGCTCGCGCAGCGTTGGCGGGCGTCTTCAACAGCCTGCCGGATGCGGAGCATCAGGTGGTGCAGGACGGTGAAACCACCCTGCTGCACTTCTCTGCGCCGGCGGAACGTTTTCTGCTGGTGACCACCGCCGCGGTGGCCGAACAATTAACGGGCAAACTGAACGAACAGGCAGAACTGAACGACAGCCAACAATGGCTGACGCTGGATATCGAAGCCGGTTACCCGGTGATTGACGCCGCCAACAGCGGGCAGTTGATTCCACAGGCCACCAACCTGCAGGCGCTGGAGGGCATCAGCTTCAGCAAGGGCTGCTATACCGGCCAGGAGATGGTAGCTCGTGCCAAATTCCGCGGCGCCAACAAGCGTGCGCTGTACTGGCTGGAAGGCAACGCCGGGCGGGTGCCGCTGGCCGCTGAGGATCTCGAACTGCAGTTGGGCGATAACTGGCGCCGGACCGGTACGGTGTTGGCCGCCGGCAAGCTGGCCGATGGCCGGCTTTGGGTGCAAGCGGTGTTGAATAACGATTTGGATGCCGACAGCAAACTGCGGGTACGTGACGATGCCGCCAGTCAGTTGACGATCAAACCCTTGCCGTATTCGCTGGAAGCGTAAGGGTTCAACACGCAGAATCCGTGGGCGCAACCTGTTGCGCCCTACACCCCTCGCTATTCGTCCAACTCTCCGTCACGCTGAACCAGATAGATCAGAACTAAAATAAGGGTCACAAAGAAACGAAAGGCAGCAGGCACGCCGTTCCACTGTTGCGACATCCACATACCGAACCACTCTCCCCCGATCGACATAAAGCCAACTTGCCAGGTCAGGAACCCGAGCGTCAGGCCGGCTACCGCCAATTTTTTACGGCCATTAAACGCTTGCGACGGCAGTTTCAGGCCCCCCAACAAACGCAGGCCGCCGATCCAACACAGCAGCGCGGTCAGGCTTTCCAGCATAATAATGACGATATAGCCGGCATGATGCAGCCAGGGCGTTTGTATCGAGCGGTAAGTGATGGTCGCATCGGGGAAAATAGTGTCCATCATAAAAACATGGCGCACAAAGGCGAAGTTGGAGCCGTAATCCGTAATATTGCCAAAGGCAACCAGGGTAGCAAACAGCGCCATAGCGCATACCAGCAGCGCCTTAGATAAGCGAACGATCATAGTGATGATTCCTGAAAAAGTGATAGGTGCACCGAAAGTGCAAGAGTGCGGGCTCAGGAATGGGAAAGGGGCTTGCTGGATACCCGTAAGAAGCAAGCGCTCCCTTTTTAACCTAAAAGAAACGCTTGTTCAATATGGCATTTACACGTGTGCGGTCGACACTCAGACGTACAGATAAATCGCCATAAAATGGCACAGGCTGCCGCCGAGCACGAAGCCATGCCAGATAGCGTGACCGAAGCGGAACCGTTTGGAGGCGTAAAAAATCACCCCCAGGGTATAGACCACGCCACCCACCGCCAACAGCGTTACGCCGCCGATCGCCAGGCGGGTCGCCAACTGATAAATCACGATCAATGACAGCCAGCCCATCGTCAGATAGGTGACCAACGACAACGCCTCAAAGCGATGGGCGAACGCCAGTTTGAACAATACCCCCAGCAGCGCCAACCCCCAGATAACCGCCATCAGCCCTTTGGCCAGCGGCGAGTTGAGCCCCACCAGCAGAAACGGCGTGTAGGTACCGGCAATCAAGAGATAAATGGCGCAATGGTCAAACTTCTTCAACCAGTGCTTGGCTTTCTGATGCGGAATGGCATGGTACAAGGTTGAGGCAAGATACAGCAGGATCATGCTGCCGCCATAAAGACTGTAACTGGCGATGGCCGTGATACCGGCGCCGGTATCCACCGCCTGTACCAGCAACAACACCAACCCGACAATGCCGAAAACCAGTCCGATACCGTGGCTGATGCTATTGGCTATCTCTTCTGCCCACGGATACGCCGTAGCGGTATTTCTGTCGTTCTCGGCTTTCATCACTACGCCCGTATTTCCCATAAATCACAAACCCTCAAACGCACAATATTGTTCGAAATTACCGCAAACCAGCTTAACTGAGAACAATTCCAGTGTACACGTGTACGCTAAAATAAAACTGTGAATGCGTGTAACGCCACAAACATCGAAATCCCCTGCCCGCTGGTCTACAATCGACGAGCTTCAACCCACCTACCTTGAGGTTTACACCATGTCATCCGCTGTACCCGCGTTAGATTTCGGCTCAATGACCCAGGTCATCCAGTTCCTGATGGAAATCGACAAGTTGAAAAGCGTGCAACGCCGCACCAAAGTTCTCGGCACCCAGCGCCAGGAAAACTCCGCCGAGCACAGTTGGCACTTTGCCATTGCCGCTCTCAGCCTGGCGCCGTACGCCGGTGAAGGCGTTGATATCCAGCGGGTGATCCAGATGGCGCTGCTGCATGACATCGTGGAAATCGACGCCGGCGACGTGCTGGTTTACGATCTGGCGGCGCGCGCAGCAATCCACGATCAGGAAGTGGCTGCGGCACGGCGGCTGTTTGGCATGCTGCCTGCGCCACAACGCGAGTCTTTCACCGCTTTATGGCAGGAGTATGAAGATGGCGAGAGTGCCGACGCGCGCTTTGCGCTGGTGCTGGACCGCACCATGCCGATGCTGATGAACCTGCATAACGAAGGCCAAAGCTGGGTCGAGAACGGCATCAGCCTGGAGCAAGTGCTGTCACGCAACGCGATGATCGCTGAAGTCCACCCGGAGCTGTGGAAGCACCTGCTGCAACACCTGCAGGATGCGCAGCGCAAAGGCTGGCTGAAGTAATTTTATCTGCTGCAGCAAGCCGGGTGAATCCCTCACCCGGCCTTCCTTTACAAGGGTTTGTGCGCCGTCTCCTTCGCGGCAATCACCGCCCACAGCGTGATCAGTAACGCCGCCACCACATAGGCCGAAATCGCCAGCGTGCTGTCGTAGGATTTGAACAACGTAGCGATAATCAGCGGCGCAAAGCCGCCACCGAGAATGCCGGCCAACGTGTAGGCCAGCGACGATCCGGCATAACGTACCCGGGTCGGGAACTGTTCGGTGATAAATGCCGCCTGCGGGCCGTACATTGCCGCATGGATCAGCAAGCCGATCACCACCGCCAGGCAGATCAACACCGGCTGGCTGCTGTCCAGCAACGCAAAGAACACGAACGCCCAAACCATCGCCGCCAGCGCCCCGCCGATATACACCGGCCGACGGCCAAGGCGATCGGACAGCGCGCCGAACATCGGCACGGTAATGGCATTGCCAATCGCCCCCAGCATGGTGGCCGTCAGCGCCAGCGGGCGCGGCAGATTCAGCACCGTAGTGACGTAGGTCAGGGTAAATACCACCACCAGCGCATACAGTACGTCGGAACCGATGCGCGAGCCGCCGGCGATCAACAACGGCCGCCTGTGTTGAGTAAAGACTTCACGGATCGGAGCCTGAGTCACATCCTTCGAAGCCTCCAGCTTCAGGAAGGCCGGCGTTTCCCCCACGCCGCGACGCAGCCACAAGCCAAAGACCACCAGCACCAGGCTGAGCAGGAAAGGAATGCGCCATCCCCACAGCTGGAAATCATCCGCCGACATCGCAACCGTCACCAGCGTGATCAAACCTGTGCCGATCAAGGTGCCGCAGGAAGGGCCAACCTGAGCAAACGAAGCGTTGCGTCCCCGCTGATGCGATTTACCGTGTTCCATCGACAACAATACCGCCCCCGCCCATTCGCCCCCCAGCGCGATGCCCTGAATAAAGCGCAACGTCACCAACAGCAGCGGGCTCCATACCCCCCAACTGGCGTAACCGGGCAACAGCCCCATCAGTGCGGTGGTGACCCCCATAATCACCAGCGTGGTGACCAGCACAAATCGCCGACCCAATACGTCGCCGAGATGGCCAAAAACGATGCCGCCGATCGGCCGCGAAACATAGCCGACCGCATAGGTGGAAAACGCCAGAATGGTGCCCACCAGCGGATCGAACGACGGGAAGAACACGTGGTTGAAAATCAGCGCCGCCATAATGTTGTAAACGGTGAAGTCATACCATTCCAGTGCGGTGCCAATCGAACTGGCGGCCGCCAGCCTGCCGGTTTTTGGCGGATGGGCAGCAGAGGCGGCGGCAGATGAATCGACGATCGGCGTTTCAGTGGTTGATGTACTCATGATGTCAGCTCCTGCTTGGTCAATTGCCAGCCAAGTGCATAGTGTTGAGTGGCGTCGGCTGTTGTTTTCAACTGGCGACAGGCCAGTTCATTTAGCCGCAGACCGGCTGAGGCGCTGCTGCTTTCAATCAGCAGCATCGGCAGCAGGCGACGGTTTTCCCGCGATTCTTTTGGCAACGGCGAACTGAGTTCGACGTCGGGCGAGAGCAGGCTGCTGCGGACAAAACCGGGTTGTTCCGCCAGCATGTTTCCCAGATGGAGAATGGCGAGCTTAAGCCCCTCAGGTTCTGCCTGCTCAAGGGTGATGATGGCCAAATGACTGCCGCAGCCCTGCCCGGTTACGGCCTCCACCGCGCACACCCGACGCATCGGATCACGCATTTTATCGAGGCTCGACACCGACCAGGGGGTTTGTTGGGTAAAGGCGGCGCGGTAGGCCGCGGAGGTAAAACTGGCCAGGGATTCGGTTTTATACAACCCAAGGTATTTACGCCCGCCCTGCAATGCCTGGTAGCGCGTGCCCGACAAGAAACCGGGAACGCGTACCCGCTCTTCCACGTGCTCACGGTCGTACCACTGATTGAAATCCGCCTCGTCCTGCGCGGCGACATCTGTTGCGACAAACAGCATTCCGTTCGGGGAACCGGTCATGGGGACTCTCCTGTTAGCTCAAAGTATGGCGGGGCCATGCCCCACCGGAAAATCACGCACCGGCGAGACAGCGTTCAATCGCCAGCGCCCAGCCCAACAACGCCTCATCATGCATGGGTAACCCAGCCAGCATCAGACCAACCGGCGCTCCGCCGGGCCGCTGACAAGGCAGCGACAGCGCGCAGCCGTCGAGGAAATTGATCACCGAAGGATTACGCAGCGCGGCGCCATTGATACGGAAATAGGCCTCTTCATCCATTTCAAGCTCGGCAACCGTCGGCGCGACCAGAGGTACGGTCGGCATCAGCAACGCGTCAAACGCTTGCACGGCGGCGGTAACTCGCCGTTGCCAATCGGCACGCTGCTGCTGTAGCTGCTGCAAATCCCCCTCCCCCAGCGGCTGACCGCGGCGAATGCGCGACAGCACCCGTGGGTCATATTCCTCGGCATGTTCGGCGATCAGCGCCTGGTGCCAGCGCCAGGACTCCAGCGCGCTAAAACCGCCGGCAGCATTGATGGCCGCCAGTTCGGCGAATTCCGTGCAGGGAATGGTTTCAATCTGCGCGCCGGCCTGCGCCAGCCGCTGCAGGCTGAAGCGAAACCCTGCTGCGACCTCTTCATCCAGGCCGTCCAGCACCAGGGTTTGCGGTACCGCAAAACGCGCCTGACTCAGGTTTTTTAACTGCGGCTGCAACGGCCGATCGGTTATCGCCGCATCCAGAGCGATGCAACCGGCAACGTCGTGAGCGATCACGCCGATCGAATCCAGCGAAGGTGACAGCGGCAACAGGCCGCCATCGTTAATTCGCCGGGCGGTAGGCTTAAAACCGGTCAGGCCGCAGAAGGCCGCCGGGATCCGCACCGATCCGCCGGTGTCGCTGCCAATCGAACCAAAACACATCCCGTCGGCCACCGCGACCGCAGCCCCGGAGGATGAACCGCCGGGAATACGACGTGCAGCGCGATCCCAAGGATTGGCAGGCGTGCCGTAGTGAGGGTTGATCCCAAGCCCGGAATAGGCGAACTCGGTCATGTTGGTTTTACCGATAACCACCGCACCCGCCTGCAACAAGCGTTCCACCACCGCGGCATGTTTTGCGGCGGCCGGTGCGGCGGCCAGCACCCGTGAGCCGGCGGCGGTGGCTTCACCGGCCACGTCGAACAGGTCTTTGACCGACACCGGAACGCCGTCCAGCGCTGACAAAGGTTTCCCCTCCGCACGCCGGCGATCGGCCGCCAGTGCCTGCTGTTGCGCCCATTGCGCATAAACGCGGGTAAAGGTGCGCACTCCCTCGCCCTGCTCATCGGCAATGTGCGCCAGCGCGGCGGCGGTCAGTTGCACGGCGGTCAATTCACCGCTGGCCAGCCCGGCGGCGACTTGCCCTAAAGTTAGTTTTTTCATCACGCCACCACCGGCAGTTCAATGCTGTGATAGCCATGAGTGATAGAGCGCCCCAATACCTCGTCCGCCAGCTCCATGCGGAACTCCGCCGCCGGCCGGATGCCGCCAATCGCCGCTACCGTACCGCAGGTCATAGCTAATCCATCACGCGGCTGTGGTACCGTCAGCCCGCCTTCCGGCAACTGCTGGCCGCCCAGATAGCGCTCCAGCAGATCGCCCGGCGTACGCAGGCTCGCGAGGCTTCCCTGCTGATAAAGCCGGAATTCCCCGTCTTCCTTGATCCACGAACGCAGGATCAGCGAATCCCAGTGCGCGATCACCTCTCGCAGCGGCCAGGCGGTGCGCGCAACCGGCTTAACGCAGATCTGTTTAGAGAGCGCTACGCTGTGCACTTCCAGTTGACGATCGGTATGATCGGACGCCAGCGAAACGTACAGCTCGCCGCGATGGGCGAAGATCAGCGGTTCCGCTTCCCCGGAGGTAGCGTTGCCGATCACTTCGATGCGTTCGCTCTGGCTTAGCTGGTTAACCGCCACCCGGTAAAACAGTGGGATTGCACTGGGTTGGGGCACGCCCAGCTCGGCCAACTCCCGAATATGGTGCAGGATCGCCTCGCGGTCGCGGCCGGTCCAACCGGCGATCACCAGATGATCAATCTCGGTATCCAGCGCCCCGGCGCCGCAGGATTCGGGTAAAATGAAGGTCAATCTCATGGCATTGTGCCCCTTTGGTTAAAATACTGTGAAATTTCACTATATCTTTAGTAACCAAATAAGCGATTTCCGTGCCATGTTTTTGTGTACTATGTCTAAAAACTTTCTTCTTGCAGGAGCAGAACGTGATGACCGTTGACGCAGAGAGCCAGGCACTCCCGACGGCAGAGGAAGCCGGGCTGTCACTGAACGAACTGGCCTATCGGCGCTTCAAGCAGGCGCTGGTGACGTTAAGCTATAAACCCGGTGAATATCTCAATACCGCACAGGTCATGAGCGAACTGGATATGGGCAGAACGCCGATCAATCAGGCGATCCACCGCTTGGCGAATGAAGGGTTGCTGCAGGTGATCCCGCGCAAAGGGGTGATGGTTTCTCCGCTGTCGATGGATGACGCGCTGGAGCTGATCGAAGTACGGCTGGCCAATGAAATGCTGTGCATGCGGCTGGCGAGCAAAAGGATTACCGAGCCACAGATCGCTGCGCTGACCGCGCTCAACCAACAAATCGAAGCCGCCTGCCAGAGTCGCGACCGGATTCGGATGATGACGCTCGATCATGCGTTCCATCAGGAACTGGCGCTGATCGCCGGCAATAACATGTTGGCGGATATCTTGAGCGTGCTGCACGCCAGGGCGCAGCGTTTTTGGGCCAGCACGTTGTCGCGGGAAGGGCATATGCGGGAAGTGATCGAGGAGCACCGGGCGATTATCGCCGCACTGGCCGTCCAGGACAGCGACGCCGCGGCCGACGCGGCAGAAGCGCATATTCTGTCGTTCCGCAGCGCGCTGTTGCACGAGGGCTGACAAAATTATCACCGCCCGCCGGCAGCCTCGATAAAACTGCCGGTCACGTAAGACGCGGCATCGGACAGCAGAAAGGCGATGGCTTCTGCCACCTCTTCCGGATAGCCGCCACGCTGCATCGGCAACCCGCTTTTTACCCGGTCGACACGCCCCGGCTCACCGCCGCTGGCGTGCATTTCAGTATAAATAAACCCCGGTCGTACGCCGTTGACCCGGATGCCCTGCGCCGCCACCTCCAGAGAAAGCCCGGTAGTCAGCGTGTCGACCGCGCCCTTTGAGGCGGCATAGTCGACATATTCGCCCGGTGCCCCCAAACGGGCGGCGGCGGACGACACATTAACGATCGCTCCGCCCTTCCCTCCATGGCGCTTCGCCATGCGCTTCACCGCCTCGCGACAGCAGAGAAAATAGCCGGTCACGTTGGTGGTCAATACCTTGTTGATGCGCTCCGCGGTAAGTTGCTCGATACCGGCCTGCTGAAACAGAATGCCTGCGTTGTTGACCAGTGCGTCGATCGGGCCAAGGGTCGCGTCCAGTGCCGCAAACATCGCCGCCACCTGGTGTTCATCGGCGATATCCGCCCGCAGCGCCACCGCCCGGCCCCCCAGGGACGCGATCTCCGCCACCACCAGCTGCGCCGCCGCTTCATCTTTCAGATAGTTAACACCCACCGCGTAACCCTGGCGGGCCAGCAGCAGCGCCGTGGCGCGCCCAATGCCCCGGCTGGCGCCGGTGACCAGTGCAACTTTCGACATGCTATTCCTTGTTATAGTTGGGAAATCAGAAACTGTAACTGGCACTCAGGAAGGCAACCCCAGCCACTTTTTTCTCGACGATCGGGCTTTTGGCCGCGTCACCCAACAGAGTATAGATACCCGCACCGGCCTGGAAGGCGATTTCCGGCGTCCATTGGTAATTCAGCGCACCATTGAGCGTCACCTGCTTAAAACCGCTCCCCGGTCGATAGGCGGCGAAAGAGGTTTGCTGCGCCTGCCGCTGCGTCACGCCAAAATAGCCGCGCTGATAACCGCTGTTGGCCCAGGTGGTGCTCAGATCACTCGACAGGGTCAGCGCCTCGCTCAGCGAATAAACCGCCGCCACCCCCAGATCGACATAGGCGGTATGCCCCAGATCCTCATCGCCGTAACGACGCGCTTTGGTGGCCTGCATACCTTTTACAAAGGCATGGAAAGGGTCAAATTTATAGCTCAGCTCTATACCCGCCTCAAGAGTGCCGTCGAGGTCACCCATGCCTTTTAACCGCTTATTGCGGCCGCTCAACGTTTTCACCTCCTCATCCCGCCCGTCGTCATAACCGGCCAATAAGGCGATGCCAAACGGCCCTGACAAGGGTAACTGCCAGCGTGCGCCGTCGATCAGGCCCAGACTGAAATCACCCCAGGCCGATTTATCGTAACCGGCCTGAATGTCGTACAGCGGCACGGCGCTATAGCTGGAAGCCCCCTGATAAACCGGTGCTACCGCCATACCGCCACTGAGTTTCAATGAAGCTTCTCCGTCATCCTGTGTAAACCCCTGCAGGGGAAATAACATCAATAACGTCACCGCAGAATAACCCAGGGTATTTTTCACCGTATCTACCTTATTATTTAATGGGAGTGTTATAGCGCTATCAGGCGCCGTAATTGTTTTTTCATACGTGGTTTTAAACTGTCAAAAACATCCGACATCTCCGTATGTGAGCTGAGCTGTACGGCTGGAGGGTGTGGGACTGAATTATTTTCCTCCCGGGCACCTATGTGAAAAATAAGCAGCTCCAGAGCGATAAATAAAATCACGCACGGACGGACAATCCCGCCAGAGAGGGCTAAATTTAAAGCGTTGCCAGCATGCATTTTTTTACCCTAAGGTGACTGTTGTGCTGGAGCAGCCTACCCGAAACCCTGAGTCGTTGCCTTAACGCGAAATTAACGCCAGATTAAGGTTTGCTTAAGAAGGCATAACCGAAGGGCCGTACGGCGTTGTCTTCCGCTGAGGGTTGTAGTTATATAGCCGCCAGCGCAGTGACATAAACCGGGTATCAAGTGAACATATTGCTTGTGGAAGACGATCTGCAATTGGGCAAAGCCCTGTGCCGCGCATTGGAACTGGCAGGGTTCGATCTGTGCTGGGTGCGGCTGGTCCATGATGCACAACTTCAATTATCGCAGGGCAGCTTCGATTTAATGCTGCTGGATCTGACCCTGCCCGATGGCGACGGCTTGACGAAACTGGTCGAATGGCGCGCCACCGGACAAAATATTCCGATCATTATTCTGACCGCACGCGACCGCATCGAGAGCCTGGTCAATAGCCTGGATTCCGGTGCAGACGACTTTCTGGCCAAACCTTTTGCGCTGCCGGAATTGATTTCACGCGTGAAGGCGGTGAACCGACGCATGGCCGGGTTCGCCTCCCAAACCTGGAGTCTCGGTAATCTGTATCTGGACCCGATGAACCATCAGGTCACCCTGGAAGACGAACTGTTGCTGCTATCAAAAAAAGAGTACCGCCTGCTGCATGAGCTGATGCGCTGCGCCGGTACTGTGGTGCGCAAAGCCACATTGGAACAGCGACTGTTCGGCAATGGCGACAGCGTGGAAAGTAATTCTCTGGAGGTGCACATGCATAACCTGCGACGCAAGATCGGCAAGGAAAGAATTATTACCGTGCGCGGCATCGGCTATTTATTAAAAAAAGAGACGCAGGGATGATTAGTTTCAAATCTTTTTTTATACGCACCATTGTTTTTCAGGTTATGGCAATACTTGTACTCTGGGGAATATTGCTTGGCTGGGTAAAATATCTGTATTACCCCGATGCAGAGAAGTATTTGGATAATCAGCAACGCATTGTCGCACAGGGCATCGCCAACATTCTCGATAAAACCGACATTACCGAACATAATTATCTCGAGATTATCAAAGATATCGAAATAATGTATATCGATTCGATCAAAAACGGCATGCAGGACGAAATAGACTATCGTCCGTTGTTTTTGGTTTACGACCATAATAATCGGATGCTCTACGCCTCGCCGCCGCAGGAAAAACCCTTGTCCCTGCCTCCTTCAGTGCTGTCCGGCACCATCAGCTATGCCAATATAAAGTGGCATATCGCCGGCAGTTGGAGCGATAAACAGCGCTTTAGAGTGATCGTCGGCGAATCCTTTGACAACCGCACCACTATTTTCGGCAACCCGGCGGAAAGTACCGCGATCCCGCTGCTGGTCGTCCTGGCTGCCATAATTGTTGCTCTGCTGATCACCGCCTATTTCAGCCTGCGGCCACTGCGGCAAATCGCCAGGATGATCTCCGATCGCAAACCCGGTAATTTATCGCCGATCAACGTCCGCGAGCAATATCAGGAAATCCGGCCAGTAGTGTTGGAAATCAATAAGTTGATGACGCGTATCGACGCTGCCAATCAGCGTGAAAAACGCTTTATGGCCGATGCCGCCCACGAGCTGCGCACCCCGATCGCCGCCGTGCTGGCGCAATTGCACTTGCTGACCCAGGTGGCGGATAAAACCGAGCGGCAGGAAATTATTGAGGACATGCAGCAAGGGCTGGATCGCGCGGCATCGCTGTCACGCCAGCTGATCGATCTGGCCAAACTGGAGTCGGAGAACTTTCCGCTGAAGATGGAAGCGGTGGATATCTACGCTGAAATCAGCAAGTGCATTGCGCAGCACGTGCCCTATGCGCTGGAGAAGAACATCGAACTTTCGTTGGATGGCAGTGAAAATGTGGTGGTTGAGACCGACCGCCACTCGCTGATTGCCATATTCACCAACCTGCTGGATAACGCCATCAAATACGCGCCGGCCGGTGGTCATATCGAAGCCAACATCCGCTCACTGTCGCCGATGGGTTGCTATATTAGCCTGCGCGACAACGGGCCGGGTGTGAATCAAGAACATTGCAAACGCCTGTTTGAACGCTTTTACCGCGTGCCGGGCACCCAGCAGATCGGCAGCGGCCTGGGGCTGGCGATCGCCAAGAACCTGGCCGATAAAATCGGCGCGCAATTGCGGATCACCGAAGGGCTTGACGATCGCGGTATCGGGTTTGTTATCGATCTGCCAGAAAATTACCAGGCGCCACAAGGAAAGTAATAAGGGATCTGGCCCATTTTGGGGCAGGTACGGAACTGTGGCTCGGGGTGGCCATCGGGGTGGCGGCACTGGCCAGTTTTTTCCTGGCGACCAAACTGGCCGCCAGGGCTGACGCCTAACGCGAAATACGTATCACCGAACGCACGTCGCTTTTCTTGTTCAAATCCCAGACGGCGGTAATCTCGGACAAGCCATGCTCCTGCGTCTCGACGGCGATCTTGCCTGCCGCCGCCAGGGCCAGGATCTCGCTGGCATACCTTTGCATCTCGGCTATCGGCGGGAAGTTGCCGGTGCCACTGCCCATAATCTGCAGTTGATTGCTGCGCAGCACCGCCGCCGGCAGCCGGATGTCCGGCCCGGCCATTGAGCCGACGTTAACCAAACGTATGCCGCGCCCTCCGGCGTAGGAAGAGAGGTCATGGTTGTTCAAGGTGGCGAGCAGCGCTTCGGTGGCCGCTCCCCAGATATAATCGACAATCACGTGATAGCCATGCGGCCCCGCTGCGGCGGCGAAAGCCTGTGTCAATGCGGCCCCTTCCAGTCCAAGATCAACCGTGGCATCAACGTCCAGCGCATCCAACACGCTCTGACGGCGACCGGCAGCGACAATTCGCCCCGCTCCCGCCTGACGGGCGGCGGCCACCGCCAGCTTGCCCGACGTGCCCGTGGCACCAATAATCAGCACGGTTTCACCCGGCTGCACCTCGGCGCGCCAATGAAGCGGCAGCCAGGCGGCGAAAGCCGGATTTATCAGCGCCGCGGCAGTGGCGTCATCCACGCCTTCCGGCACCGGCACTGTCCATGACGCGACGGTTCTTTCCGCCAGTGCGCCATGCGGCTGGCGGAACGAGGCAAAATAAACCCGTTGGCCATCCGGCGTGTAACCCACGCCATCGGTGCCGGGCACAATCGGCAAGGTCCTGGGGCTGGAGTAGTGGGTTCCCGCTACCATCGCGCGGTCAAGCTGCTTGATGCCCGCCAACGTCACCTCAATCAACACCTCGCCGGCCTGAGCCTGCGGCTCTTCGACTGACCCGAAAACCGGTGGCTGCCCTAACGCTTTTACGATTGCCGCTTTCATAACGATTCCTTATGCCATTGAGTTTGCCCATTAAGCAGTGAAGCGCAACCACTGCGGCCCGGCAATAAAAAAGGGACACCGCATCATGCGGTGTCCCTTGCTAACAAACTTTACCGAATGTGTTATTCGTAGTCGCTCATTGGCACGCAGGAACAGAACAGATTGCGGTCGCCATACACGTCATCCAGACGCTTCACGCTCGGCCAGTATTTGTTCTCACGCACACCGGCGATAGGGAACACCGCCAGCTCGCGGCTGTAGGCATGCTGCCAATCGCTGACCAGTTCCGCCTGAATGTGCGGCGCGTTCACCAGCGGATTGTCTTCCAGCGGCCATTCGCCTTTCGCAACCCGGTCAATCTCGCTGCGGATGGCCAGCATCGCGTCGATAAAGCGATCCAGCTCCACCTTGCTTTCCGATTCGGTGGGTTCGACCATCAACGTGCCCGCAACCGGGAACGACATGGTCGGCGCATGGAAACCGTAGTCAATCAGGCGCTTGGCGATGTCCATTTCGCTGATGCCGGTCTCTTCTTTCAGCGGACGAATGTCGAGAATACATTCATGCGCCACGCGATGGTCGCGGCCGGTATACAGCACCGGGTAGGCATCTTTCAGGCGGGTCGCGATGTAGTTGGCGTTGAGGATCGCCACCTGGCTCGCCAGTTTTAACCCTTCCGCGCCCATCATGCGGATGTACATCCAGCTGATTGGCAAAATAGAAGCGCTGCCGAACGGTGCGGCGGACACCGCGCCTTGCTGAGTGGTTACGCCGTCGATCTGCACCACGCTGTGACCCGGCACGAACGGAGCCAGATGCGCTTTGACGCCGATCGGGCCCATACCCGGGCCGCCGCCGCCGTGCGGAATGCAGAAGGTTTTATGCAGGTTAAGGTGCGAGACGTCTGCGCCGATGTAACCCGGCGTGGTGATGCCGACCTGAGCATTCATGTTGGCACCGTCGAGATACACCTGGCCGCCGAACTGATGAACGATCTGACACACTTCGCGGATGGTTTCTTCGTACACGCCATGGGTCGACGGGTAGGTCACCATGATGCAGGACAGTTCTTCGCCCGCCTGTTCCGCCTTGATGCGCAGATCGTGCAGATCGATGTTGCCGTTCTTGTCACAAGCCACTACCACGACGCTCATGCCCGCCATCTGGGCGGAAGCCGGGTTGGTGCCGTGCGCCGAGCTTGGGATCAGGCAGATATGGCGGCCCGCTTCATTACGGCTTTCGTGGTAACGGCGGATCGCCAACAGGCCGGCGTACTCGCCCTGCGCGCCAGAGTTCGGCTGCATGCAAACCGCGTCGTAACCGGTCAGTTGCACCAGCCACTGCGACAGTTGGCCAATCATCTGCTGATAGCCTGCCGCCTGCTCTGGCGGGCAGAATGGGTGCAGTTCGGAGAACTCAGGCCAGGTGATCGGGATCATTTCCGCCGCAGCATTCAGCTTCATGGTGCAGGAACCGAGCGGGATCATCGCCTGGTTGAGCGCCAGGTCTTTGCGCTCCAGACGGTGCATGTAACGCATCATCTCGGTTTCGCTGTGGTAGCGGTTGAATACCGGATGGGAGAGGATCGGATCCTTGCGCAGCATTGCCGCCGGGATCGACTGGCTGTTTTTGCTCACCGCCGCGTCCAGCGCGTCGATGTCCAGCCCGTGCTCGTCACCCGCCAACAGGGCGAACAGCGTCTGCACGTCTTCACGCGAGGTGGCTTCGTCCAGCGTAATGCCGACTGCGCCGTGAATATCGGTACGCAGGTTGATGCCAAAACTCAGCGCGCGTTCCAGCACGGCGGCTTTGTCTTTGACTTCCACCGTCAGAGTATCGAACCAGGTTTTATGACGCAGCGCCAGACCGGCCTGTTGCAGCCCGGCGGCCAGAATGTCGGTCAGGCGATGGATACGCCCGGCAATGCGCTGCAGGCCCTGCGGGCCATGGTACACCGCGTACAGGCTGGCGATGTTGGCCAGCAGCACCTGCGAGGTACAAATATTCGAGTTGGCCTTTTCGCGGCGGATATGTTGCTCACGGGTTTGCATCGCCATACGCAGCGCGGTGTTGCCGGCGGCGTCGCGGGAAACGCCGATAATGCGGCCCGGCATAGAACGTTTGAATTCATCGCGGCAGGCGAAGAAGGCGGCGTGCGGGCCGCCGTAGCCCATCGGCACGCCAAAGCGTTGCGCGGAACCGAAGACCACGTCTGCGCCCTGTTTGCCCGGTGCGGTCAACAGCACCAGCGCCATGATGTCGGCCGCCACGCTGGTGACGATTTTGCGGGTTTTCAGCTCAGCCAGCAACGCGCCGTAGTCGTGCAGCTCGCCGGTGGTGCCCACTTGTTGCAACAACACGCCGAATACGCCCTGCAGCTCCAGCACCTTCTCGGCTTTATCGACGATCACTTCAAAGCCGAAGGTTTCGGCGCGGGTGCGTACTACGTCCAGCGTTTGCGGGTGCACATCGTCAGCCACGAAGAAACGATTGGCGTCTTTCAGCTTGCTGGCGCGCTTGGCCAGCGCCATCGCTTCGGCGGCGGCGGTGGCTTCGTCCAACAGCGAAGCGGACGCCAGATCCAGACCGGTCAGATCCAGAGTCAGGGTCTGGAAGTTCAGCAACGCCTCAAGGCGGCCCTGCGACACTTCCGGCTGATATGGCGTATATGCGGTGTACCAGCCCGGATTTTCCAGCATGTTGCGCAGGATCACCGGCGGCGTCAACACCGCGCTGTAGCCCATACCGATATAGGATTTGTAGCGCTGATTCTGCGAGGCAATCGCCTTCAGTTCGGCCAGCGCCTGATGTTCAGTCGCCGCATCGCCCACCGGCGGCGGCCCCGGCAGTTGAATGTCTGCCGGCACAATCTGTTGGATCAGCGCGCTGAGCGACCGTGCGCCCACCGCTTCCAGCAACTGCTGCTGTTGTTGCGCAGAAGAGCCGATGTGGCGTTCGATGAACGCTTCGCTGTGTTCAAGTTGGCTGAGTGTCTGAGTCATTGCTACAAATTCCTGAATGCTGACGGGGTACGGGATATAGCCTGTTCTATAACTGAAACGCCCTACCCTCAAAGCTCGGATAAAGGCGTTACATACTCAATGGATTTCAAGTTGCCGCCAGGCGACCGGCTTGCTTACCCCAGACGCTTACTTAAGTCAGTCACTGGGGTAAGCAAGTGCAGATAACAACGCTGCTGCTTGAAAGACGAAGAGTATGCTGATTACTCGTCGATAGAAGCCTGGTACGCACCGGCATCCAACAGCTTACCGAGCTCGGCAGCGTCGGAAGCCTTGATGCGGAACAACCAACCGTCGCCATAAGGCTCGCTGTTCACCAGCTCCGGAGAGGCTTCCAGCGCATCGTTAATCGCAACGATTTCGCCGCTGATTGGCGCATAGATATCGGAAGCGGCCTTCACCGACTCCGCCACGGCGCAGTCGTCACCGGCGGTCACTACCGCGCCAACGTCTGGCAGATCGACAAACACCATGTCGCCCAGTAATTCCTGTGCGTGTTCGGTGATGCCTACCACGTATTCGCCATTGCCTTCGTCACGCACCCATTCGTGGGATGCCGCGTATTTCAATTCTGTTGGCACATTGCTCATCGCCAGTTACTCCTTCGAAGAAATAAAGAATCAATAAACAAAAAATTAATTAATCAGTGGCTTACCGGCACGGACAAAGCCAGGTTTGGTGACCTTGACCGGCATTTCGCGGTTGCGGATTTGCACGATAGCCTGCTCGCCGATACCGGCGGGCACGCGCGCCAGGGCAATGCTGAAGCCCAGGGTCGGCGAGAAGGATCCGCTGGTGATCACCCCTTCGTGCGCCTGGCCTGCCGCGTCGGTGAAACGCACCGGCAGCTCATTACGTAATACGCCTTTTTCCGTCATGATCAAGCCGACCAGTTGTTCGGTACCCTGTTCCCGCTGCTGTTCCAGCGCGTCACGGCCGATGAACTGGCGATCTTCCGGTTGCCAGGCGATGGTCCAGGCCATATTGGCAGCCAGCGGCGAAACGCCTTCGTCCATCTCTTGGCCGTACAGATTCATGCCCGCTTCCAGCCGCAGGGTGTCGCGCGCGCCCAGGCCAGCCGGTTTAACGCCCGCCGCCAACAGCTTTTGCCAGAAATCCGCCGCCTGCTCTTTCGGCAAGGCGATTTCATAGCCCGCTTCGCCGGTATAGCCGGTGGTGGCAATGAACAGATCCCCGGCCTGTACGCCGAAGAAGGGCTTCATGCCTGCAACCGCGCTTTTTTGTTCCGGGGTAAACAGAGTGGCGGCGCGTTCTTTGGCCTGTGGGCCCTGCACCGCAACCAGCGCCAGATCGTCACGCACACTCAGCTCAATGCCATAAGGTGCAGCGTGTTCTTCGATCCAGGCCAGGTCTTTGTCGCGCGTGGCGGAGTTCACCACCAGGCGGAAATAGTCTTCAGTAAGGAAGTAAACGATGAGATCGTCGATCACGCCGCCGGACGCATTCAGCATGCCGGTGTACAGCGCCTTGCCGGGTTGAGTGAGTTTGGCGACATCATTCGCCAGCAGATAGCGCAGGAACTCGCGGGTGCGGGCACCGTGCAGATCCACAATGGTCATATGGGAGACGTCAAACATACCGGCATCCTGACGCACGGCGTGGTGCTCATCGATCTGGGATCCGTAATGCAGCGGCATCATCCAGCCATGAAAATCTACCATGCGCGCACCGCACGCCACGTGCTGGTCGTACAGTGGGGTTTGCTTTGCCATCTTTTCCCTCATTCCACTCAGTAGCTGAAGTTAGGGTGCTGCCACGCAATACGTCAGATTATGGCTCGCGGGCCGGGTTACGTGGCGCACTGACTGCCCAACAGAAACGCTGCGCCGAAACGTACGGAAACTGTGGCTAACCGTCGTGACGCAAACGATACCTTTGTTCTGACGTTATCACCGAACGACCGCATTAACCATAAGTTAAAATAGGCTTGGCGGTGTCCGTCGCCAGTAAAACGCCGGGCTAGTGTGCAGAGTTTTTAACTGGAAAAATGCGCTTTAAGGCACAAAAACAACAATTGAAGCACCAAAAATCCAAAGTTATATAACAAACCAACGGCCAGTCGCGGGATTTCGACTTTTGATAACCGGTTATGGAATTAGAAAAAGTAATGCTAAAACCGGACTGGAATTAGATTATTTCAAATGAAGGGTTATATAAGGAAAAGCTATGGGTGATCCTCATATTTGCTCAGATGAAACGGTCGTTCACTTGAGCGCCCTGGGTTCTGTGAATGGCGATGAATAGCTCCGTCCCAAGTCTCTCCGTCATATCGGGCAAATTGGATTCTTTCCCATGCAGAAAGTAAAAGGACTCGCTTACCCGCTCCGGTAAAGGTAAATATTTTTCACGTTTATTTTTCTTCTTTCAGAAGATTAATATTTCCACTCTTTACTCATTTTCTGTTTTTTTGATTAACAAAATCACAACTATTGGTTTTATCACCTTCAAAAATAAAAAATGGTGGTTTTTAAAGCCAAAACCCATCGGCTTGTTAGAAAAAAAGAACCATGCTTCAATTAACGCTCAGTTTGTAATGTTAATGTTATCTTAACAATTATGAGGTGGACGTTAGATGGGATCCAGACGCACCAAGGTTTTAATCGTTGATTCGACAACGGAAAAACATTTTCCCCAGCCGGATATTGAACGAGAAATCCTGGCAGGACATGATGTTCGCTTGGTACATATCAGCAATATCAATGAAATACCCACCGAGATCCTGCCTGAAATAGAGTTCATGATCATCTGGGCGTGCATCCCGTCCATCCAGTTCAATCAGGCTTTTTTAAGCAATTTAAGCCGCTGCCGCGCAATCGTTAAAGCCGCCGTCGGTTACGATAATGTGGATATTGACGCTGCCAGGCAGCTCGGCATCGCCGTGTACAACATTCCCGACTACGGCACAGAAGAAGTGGCCGATCACACCTTGGCGCTACTGCTCGGCGTAGCCCGTAAACTCAACGACATCAATTTGCATGTCAGACAAGGTGGTTGGGACTGGGCCAGCGTCAAAAAATTGTATCGCTTGCGCGATAAGACCCTGGGGATCATCGGTTTTGGCCGCATCGGCGGTGCCGTGGCAAAAAGAGCGGCGGCCTTTGGTCTGAACATCCGGTTTTACGACCCCTATGTCGCCAGCGGGATTGATAAAACGCATGGCGTAACGCGCTGTGAATCCCTTGAGGAGCTGCTCGCTTCGGCGGATATCGTGTCTGTCAACGCTTCCCTAAACCGCACTTCCCACCATCTCCTTTCCGGACCGCAGTTTCAGCAAATGAAAGAAGGCGTATTGCTGGTCAATACGGCACGCGGGGGCATTGTGGATTCACAGGCTTTGTTGGCGGCGCTTAATTCCGGCAAGGTGGCTGCGGCCGGGCTGGACGTCCTGGAGAATGAGCCCGATATCCCCGCAGGTTTCAGAGATCTGGATAACGTTATTCTTACCGCACACTCAGCTTTTTACACTGAAGAATCGTTCCTGGAAATGAGAACCAAATCAGCCGAGCTGCTTTTGGGCATTATGGCCGGGGCTAGCGTGCGCAACTGTGTCAATGGGAACAGTATCTTACAGCCGTCGTGATCAATAAAAGCATGGAGAAAAACAATGTCTGCCGAGCAAAATATTGTCGTTAAACAGGTTGAAGAAGAAACGCGTTTTTCAGAAAAGCTGACGCCGTATTTAAAAGAACTCAGCAAAACCAGCCAGGCAATAAAGGATATGTATGAGTTCAATCCTGAATATGAAACATTGCCGGCCAATCTTGACGTTGACCTGCTGAACGAGAAAACATCCACGCCCGTTTTTGGTACGGTAAAAAAATATGATGGCCAACTATTGGTCTTGCTCTCTTACACCTGTGCCGCCAACTGCCGGTATTGTGAACGGCAGGATCGCGTGGGGGTTGGCCTGGATGTGGAAGGTCGGTTAAAAATGTCTCAGATTGATGATATCGTTGATTATATCGCCAACGATAAAAGCATCTACGAGGTCATCGCCAGCGGTGGCGATCCGCTGACCAACCCCAAAGGTCTGCAATATCTGTTTAATCGATTGAAAGCGATCGACCACGTAAAAGTGGTCAGGATCCATACCCGCTATCCGCTGCAAAACCCCGGCAAGGTGCGTATGGAATTGATGGAAGAGCTGGCGCAGGCTAAACCGACGGTATATTTGAGCCTGCATATCGACCATCCCGATGAGCTGCAACCTGAAGTCATCGAGATGATCCGGGCTTTCAAAAAGATGGGCTATGTGTTGCTGACGCAAACCGTCTTCCTGAAAACAATCAATGACGACAAAGACACGCTGAAAACCCTATTTTTGCGTTTATTCGAGTTGGGCGTTCGCCCGTATTACATTTATCACGGTCAGGAAGTCACCTCTACCCGGCGTTTTGTCATGCGCCTCGAAGATGAGATGGTGATCATGACGCAGTTGCGCAATGAACTGTCCGGCCTCGCCTTCCCCCAGCACGTTATCGATATCCCCAGCGCTTCCGGCAAAGTGGTGGTGCCGAGCGATCACTGGCAAACGGATACCGCTACCGTCACGGACTTTTACGGCAAAACGGTCAGAACGGCCGACTGGTCGCCCATTACCAACTAAAACTACAGGGAAAGAGGTTATCGCATGAAAACATTTATCATATTGCAGAACATCGTCACCTTCCGGACTGACTGGAATAAGCTGATCGACAGGGAAAAATACGCGGTCTGTCTGCTGACGGGGAAACAGGGCTGGGGCAATTTGCCCGCAGATCAAAAACCTTGTTTCGACGATATTCAAATCTGCGATCCCTTCACGACAGAAGAACTGGCGCAAGCCTGTCGCGATCTTTTTACTCGTCGCAATATCACCAATATGGCGGAGGTGAGAATCATCACCAACGACGAGTATTTTCTGGGGCATGCAGCGCGCCTGCGGGAGACATTCGGTATTCAGGGGGCAACGTTTGCGCAAACTGAACCCTTTATCAATAAGTTGCGCATGAAGGCTGTCATCGCCGCCGGCGATATCGATATCCCTCTGGTCGTGCCCTTTTCTCCACAGGCCTATCAGGCAGCGCCTGAACGTTATCTTCAGCAAGTTGAGCAGCCTTTGTCTTATCCGATATTTGCCAAGCAAATTGATTCGGCCGGCAGTGAGCGAATCGCCAAAATTCATGACCGCCCGGCGCTGCGGCAATGGTGTGAAACCAATAAAGACGTTGAAAACTATGAGCTGGACCAATTTATTGAAGGAACGCTGTTCCATATCGACAGCCTGGTCTATCAAGGAAAGATCGCCGATATTTATATCTGCCAATACAGCCACCCCAACGCCGAGTTTATTGATGGCAAACCAGTAGGCAGTTTGCCGCTGGACAAAGAAAATCCGCTGTATTCGCGCTTCGAAGCCTATAACTCCCGCGTATTCGACGCGTTGGGCTATGTGCCTGACGGCGCGACTCATCTGGAAGCCTTTCTGACCAAAGATGACCGTATCGTGTTTCTGGAAATCGCCGCCCGCGCGCCCGGCGGCTGGATCCCGCAAATGCATGCCCTGTGTTCTGGCCGCAATATCGAGGAACAGCATTTTCTGGCGCAAATGGGCCTGCTGGAACAGGCGAACGAGCGGCCTGTCGGTTACGCCGCCTGGGTGTGGTATCCGCATCGGGAAGGCGCGCGCGCCGATATAGAAAAAAACATCAGCGTCGGCAGCGCATATAAAACGACATGGGAGGTTCCGCACGGCACGCTGCTGACCAGACCGCAGAGCGTACGCGACCGCATTGGCGGGATCCTGCTGTGGAATGATTCGCTGGCGTCTTTAACGGCGGATTTCCAATGGCTGGTAAATGACTACCTGCCTTATCACGATGCCGTGGCGGCAGATGACGGGGAGAGTCAGTAAATGAATACCGCCGGCATGTTGCGATTATGGTTTCCCAGTGCAATCAGCATCAGTCTGCTGAATCTGGAACTCCCTATCATCTCGCTTATTCTTTCGGCTTACAGCCTCAAGGCATCCGGCGATTACGCCGTTGCCTTGAGTACTTTCATGTTTGCCAACGCGTTTGTTTTCCCTCTGTGCGCGGTGGTCATCAAAATGAAAAAGAGTGCGGAGACGCTGATGTTTTCCGCGCTGCTCGCCGTCGCGGTCTTTTTGATATTCAATCTGGGCGTTTGGGGTTTTAGGCAACATATCAGCCCGCATATCGCCTTTATTACCCACGTGTTTTCGCTTTCTCTGCTGGCCGTAGGCGTCCGACGTTATCTGCAGGGATGTTGCATCCTGGAAGGCAAAACCGCCCTGATGAGCCGCGCCTCGTTCGTCCGTGTGCTGGTTTCGGTGCTCGGTTGTTATGCGCTGACCCGGTTTCAGGTGCCTGTGGATATGGCGGCGATCCTTGCGCTTGTGGCGGGTGCCTATACGGAGGCCATTTTGCTGTTGCTGTTGGTCCTGCGTCAGGGGATTCGGCTGCACGAAGGGGGCAGCAGGCACTATCGGCAAATCATCGCGCCTTACTTTTCGGCCTTTCTGATGACCGCCTCGTCGCTCATGAGCAACATCATTGTCGTCATCTGTCTGAGCCGGGTTATCGGCGGGAGTGAAGTGCTGCAATACTGGCCGTTAACCTTTGGCCTGATCTGCATTTCCATCGGCGCGGTGTTGGATATTGAGAGCATCCTGCTAAAAATATTGGGGCATCAGCCGCAGAAAAAACAGCAGTTCAGCTTCCTGGCGCTGCTGTGCCTGGCGGCACCCCTATTGTTCGTTGCGTTGTGCCTTATTCTTGATCGATTTGATCTGTTGCCGGCCGGGAGCAGAACGATTTACATGAATGCGGAATTTTTCATCGCCATCGTCGGTGTGTCGATGCTGTGGATTTTACGGGGTTATATTCGCGCCAACCTGATGAACGACAATCGGCTGAGGATCATCAATGCCAGCATTCTGGTGGCAATGATGACCCCTTTAGCCGTGTTTTACGCCGTCGAAATACCCAACTATGGCGTCATGCTGTCGCTGTCGATTTTTTCCGCGCTGATTATACTGGAGCTGTTGTGTTATGGGCTTTACGGCATGACGCAAGCCCTGCAACGGCGACAGATCGCCGCAGAGTAGTGCTCTTGGTTCATTCAATGACGACAAGGCTCCGCAAGGAGCCTTGATGATGACAAAGTGCTTTTTTCATGGTGGTGCAGAGCATGCCGCGCCCCGACGAAAGCTACAGGCGAAGGCTTTATCCTGAGTTTCCAGCCTTAAGCCAGCCACTCCGGCAAATCGTTCAGGCCCATTGCCTGGCGCACCAGTTTCGGCTTAACGCCCGGCAGGCTGTCGGCCAGACGCAGACCGACATCGCGCAGCAGTTTCTTCGCCGGGTGATTGCCGTCAAAGAGCTCACGGAACCCTTGCATACTTGCCAGCATCACGGCAGCGCCATGTTTGCGGCGGCGCTCATAGCGACGCAGGTACAAATGTTGGCCAATGTCCTTGCCCTGACGCTGCAGGCGCCGCAGTTCGGCGATCAGCTCGGCGGCATCCATAAAGCCCAGGTTCACCCCTTGGCCGGCCAACGGATGCACGGTATGCGCCGCATCCCCCATTAACGCCAGACGGTGCGCGGCAAAGCTGCGCGCGTAACGCCCGGTCAACGGGAAGGTCTGGCGCTCACTCTCAATCTGACAGGCGCCGAGGCGCAGATCGAACGTCATCGCCAGCTCACGGTTAAATTGCTCCGGATCCAGTTGCTTCAGGCGCTCCGCTTCTTCCGGCGCTACCGACCAAACGATAGAGCACAGATGCGGATCGCTGAACGGCAGAAACGCCAGAATGCCATCGCCATAAAATACCTGCCGTGCCGTCGCCTGGTGCGGCTCTTCGGTGCGGATGGTGGCCACCAGCGCGTGATGACGGTAATCCCAGAAGGTCAGCGGAATATCGGCATGCTGACGCAGCCAGGAATGCGCGCCGTCGGCGCCCACCACCAGCCGTGCAGTCAGCATGCGGCCATCTTCAAGCGTGATAAAGGCATCGTTCTCGCCCCATGCCACCTGTTTTAGCGCCGCCGGGGTGATCAGCGTGACATCGCTCAGGCTTTCCGCACGCTTCCACAGCGCCTGCTGGATCACCGAATTCTCAATGATATGGCCGAGGTGACTGAAACCGCATTCGTCGCCGCGAAAGGCGATTTTGCCGAAGCTGTCGCGGTCCCACACTTCCATCGCGTTGTAGGCGCTGGCGCGCAGGGCGAGGATTTCGTCCCACACGCCAATATGCTGCAGCAGGCGCTCACTGGCGGCGTTGATGGCGGATACGCGCAGCGCCGGCTGTTCCTGCGGCGGCGTCATTTCCGGTTGCCGGTGCTCCAGCACCGCAACGCGCAGGCCGCTGCCTTGCAGGCCACAGGCCAGTGCCAACCCCACCATACCGCCGCCGGCGATAACCACGTCAAATGATTGCATGCTGCTTAATTTCCTTAAATGACTCGCTGCGCAGCGATTGCGCGGCGTTGCGGGCGCACTACGCTGCGCCCCTGCTTATACACCAGCCTAGCGATCCACCCAACCCAGCGTACGTTTGGCAAAGGCATCGCGCACCGCCGGCAGCTGTTCCATCGCCATCAGACTCAGATTGCGCCCGACCACCAACGGGCCGTAGCGGTTGGCGAACAGCCGGATCAGGCCGTCGGTCACGCCGACCGTCGCCTGCTGATCTTTCTGTCGCCGCTGCTGATAGCGGCTCAGCAGCGCATAGCCACCGGGATCTTCGCCCGCCCGCTCCGCCTCTGCCAGTGTTTCCGCCAGCGACATCACATCGCGCAGCCCCAGATTGAACCCCTGGCCGGCAATCGGATGCAGCGTCTGCGCGGCATTGCCCACCAGCGCCAGCCGATGGCTGACATGCCGGCTGGCGGTCAGCAGACTGAGCGGATAGCTGTGGCGTTTGCCGGTTTTGACGATCCGGCCCAGCCGCCAGCCAAACGCCTGTTGCAGCTCACTGATAAAGCGGGCGTCATCCCAGCCATCGACCTCGGCGCGATCTTCACGCGCATGGCACCACACCAGCGAACTGCGGCCCTGAGACATCGGCAACAGCGCCAATGGCCCATAGCGGGTGAAACGTTCGAAGGCACGCCCCTGCGGGTCCTCCGAAGTGGTGACGTTGGCGATGGTGGCAAACTGCGGGTATTCGCTTTGTTGCCACTGTACATTGCAGGCTTGTGCCAGTGCCGAACGCGATCCGTCCGCCGCCACCAACAGTTGCCCGTTGATGCGCCGTCCGTTATCCAACAGCACTTCGGCGCGATCTGCGGTACGCAGCACGTCGACCACCCGTGCCGGGCAGTGCAGCGTGACGCCGGGCGCTTTGGCCAGCAACGCGAACAGCCGTTGGCCGGCGTCGTGCAATTCAATTACCTGACCAAGCGCATCGACCTGATAATCTTGCGCATACAGGTTAACAAAGCCGGCGTGGCCGCGATCGCTAACGTGCACATGGGTAATGGCCGTCGCACAATCGCGTAGCGCCGGCCAGACGCCAATACGCGTCAGTTGCTGGCAGGTGCCCTGCGCCAAGGCGATGGCGCGGGCGTCAAACCCCGGGTGGCTGCGGTCGTCCGGCCGCGTAGCTTCGATCAGATCAACCGCCATCCTTCCCTGGGTAAGCGACGAGATGGCCAGCGCCAACGTCGCCCCCGCCATGCCGCCGCCAACGATAATTACGCTCATCCGCTTACCTTGCCGCCGCCATCAACGCTTCAATGGCATCGGCGTCTTTCACCACCCCGGCGGTCAGGTTTTCATTGCCGCCGGCGGTGATCACAATGTCGTCTTCAATGCGAATGCCGATGCCGCGATATTGTTCCGGCACGTCGGCGTCCGGTGCGATGTACAGACCCGGCTCGACGGTCAGCACCATACCCGGCTCCAGTTCGCGATCGCGAGCCGGCGTGACGTAATTGCCGACGTCGTGCACGTCCAGCCCCAGCCAGTGGCCCAGCCCGTGCATGTAGAACTGACGGTGCGCCTGTTCGGCAATCAACTGATCCACTTCGCCTTTCAGGACGCCCAGTTCCACCAGCCCGATAATCATGATACGCACGACTTCGTCGTTCGCTTCACGGATGCTGGCGCCGGGTTTTAACAGCTCCAGAGCCCGCAGCAGCGACTTCAGCACAATGTCGTACAGGGCCCGTTGCGGTTTGCTGAATTTCCCGTTCACCGGGAAGGTTCGGGTGATGTCGCCGGCATAGCCTTTATACTCGCAACCGGCGTCGATCAGCACCAGATCGCCATCGCGCAACTCACTTTCGTTTTCTGTGTAGTGCAGAATGCAGGCGTTTTCGCCGCCACCGACGATGGTGTTGTAAGACGGGTAACGGGCGCCAAGGCGGGTAAACTCATGCAGGATCTCCGCCTCAAGCTGATACTCGAACATCCCAGGGCGACATTTTTCCATCGCACGGGTATGAGCCAGCGCGCTGATCTCACCGGCGCGACGCATCACTGCCAGTTCTTCCGCGGATTTGAACAGGCGCATCTCGTGCAACCACGGGCGCCAGTCGGTGATGGTCGCCGGCGCTTGCAGGTTCTGGCGGAAGCCTTTACGCAGCTTGTCCAATGCCGAGAACAGGATCTGATCGGCATAGGCGTATTCGCCCTGCGCGTGATAAACCACATCCAGGCCATTGAGCAGCAGGTGCAATTGATCGTTGATTTCGTCGAACGACAGCGCGCGATCCACTCCGAGCTTCGCCGGTGCGGCATCCTGGCCCAGGCGACGGCCAAACCAGATTTCCGCGGTCAGATCGCGCACCCGGTTGAACAACACGCTGTGGTTATGCGTTTCGTCGCTCTTCACCAGAATCAACACCGCTTCCGGCTCGTTGAAACCGGTCAAATACCAGAAATCGCTGTTCTGACGGTAGGGATATTCAGTATCTGCACTGCGCGTCGCTTCCGGCGCAGAGAAAATAATTGCCGCGCTGGCCGGAGCCATTTTCGCCAACAGCGCCTGACGGCGGTTGTTGAATTCCTGCTGAGTCATCACCTTCTCCTGAAATCAATCTGCCTGTGCTCACGGCCTCTACGGGCGTGGTATCGGGGTTTAGTGCAAGGTCGGTTTGGCATTCTCCGGCGCCGTCGGCTTGCGGCGGGTAAATTCGGTATGGCACAAAATAGCCGCCACCCGCACATACTCCACCACTTCTTCCAGAGAGTGTTCCAGCTCTTCCTGATCTTCGTCTTCGTCGTAACCCAGTTGGGCGATATTGCGCAGATCGTCGATCGCCTCACCCACTTCGTCTTTCACCTGAGCCAGTTTAGGTTGCATCATCCCCAACCCGAGCAGGAAATGGTTCACCCACCCGGCCAGCGCGTCGGCGCGTTCGAAGACGGTTACCGTTTCGCCTTCCGGCATCATCAGTTGGAACATGAAGTCGTCGTCTTCCAGCGTTTCACGCGTAATTTCATAAAGTTGCTGGAGCGGCAGGCTCAATGCCTGCGGAAAGGCCACGCCTTCGTTAGTCAGATCGTAGACCAGCGTTTGCCAGCCGGCGTCGCGGCTGCCACCGCACAACAGGCCGCTGATCAAACCGTGCATTTCTGCTGCGGTCAACGCCACCGCTTGCTGGTTGAGAGCAACGGTCAAAGATTGGTAACTTGGAAATGTATTCTGTATAGACATGCGCATTCGTCATCGTTGGCAGGATAAGTTCGTGTTATGCTACCACCAAGGTCCATCGCTGTACCAGATAAGCGCGACACCTCAGTGGCTAGTTATAATCGTGATGCGCCAGAACTCACACAGTGCCGGCAAGGAGCAAAATGACGCTAAATACGCATTTTGAAACCCTTTTTTGACTGGTAATGTCTGTCGCGGTAGATTACAACCAGGTACTGAAAAAGGGGTTGTATCTTGGTACCGAGGTATATATAGTGGCGCCCGCTTTGGTGGCTCGGTAAGGGCGAACTGGGGCTGGCGCGAAATTTAGGCAGGAAGGTGGCATGTCTGCACAACCGGTAGATATTCAAATTTTTGGCCGCTCGTTAAGAGTCAATTGCCCGCCAGAACAACAAGATGCGTTGAACATGGCGGCGGACGATCTTAACCAACGGTTGCAAGATCTTAAAGTTCGCACTAGAGTCTCAAATACTGAGCAACTGGTTTTTATCGCGGCATTGAACGTATGTCACGAACTTGCTCAAGAACGGTTGAAAACCCGTGATTATGCGTCCAATATGGAACAACGCATTCGTATGCTGCAACAGACCATTGAACAGGCTTTGCTTGAACAGGGTCGCATCTCTGAACGTCAGGATGCACAATTCGAATAACTTAAGTTGCTGAAATCGAAGGTTTCGGCAATGAGTAAAAAATTTCTCTGAGATGTTCGCCAGCGGGCCAGTCCCCTGAGCCGATATTTAGTACCAACAGAATGTGATGATCCGCGATCGGTGTGCATGCTCGGCCCGCCGAGAAGCCTTAAGATTGCGACAGCACGTTCACCTTGAACCATGGGTTCAAGGGTTACAGCCTGCGACGGCATCTCGGAGATTCCCCCTTCCTCAGCGGTATGTGTGCTGATTATGTCTTTTCAATCCCAATATGCCCAACAGCGGCAGAATATCCGAAACCTAATCCGTCAACGTCGTCGCGCCTTAACGCCTGAACAACAACATGATTTTGCTTTGCAGATGGCCGATCGTATCGCTGCGCATCCGCGTATTCTGGCGGCGCAGAGCGTTGCTGTCTTCTTGTCGTTCGACGGCGAACTGGATACCGGTCCGTTGATCGAACGATTATGGCGGCAGGGATTGCAGGTTTATCTGCCGGTTCTGCACCCGTTCAGCGCCGGCAATCTGCTGTTCCTGCGCTATACCCCGGATACGCTATTGGTGAACAACCGCTTTAATATTCTCGAGCCACAGCTCGACGTACGCCACGTATTGCCGGTCGGTGAACTCGATGTGGTGCTGACGCCACTGGTCGCCTTCGACAGCGCAGGCCAGCGTTTGGGGATGGGCGGCGGGTTCTACGATCGCACCTTGCAAAACTGGCAGCTGACGGGCCTCTACCCGATAGGGTTAGCGCACGACTGTCAGCAGGTGGAAAAGGTCCCGGTGGAACATTGGGATATCCCGTTACCGGAAATCATCACCCCGTCGCAGAATTGGGTGTGGCGGGAGCAGGAATAGCAAAAGGCCGGATAAATCCGGCCTTTTCGTTAACGCGCAAACACTCAGAACAACAGGCGGGCGCGAATGGTACCGGTAATCGCCTTCATGCGCTGCAATGCGGCGTCGGCACGTTCGGTTTCCGCTTCGATATCGATAACCACGTAGCCGATTTCCGGACCGGTTTGCAGGTACTGCGCAGCGATGTTCACCCCTTCTTCCGCGAAGATCTGGTTAATCTGCGTCAGCACGCCAGGGCGGTTCTCGTGAATGTGCAGCAGGCGGCTGGCGTTCGGGCCATGCGCCGGCAGCGACACTTCCGGGAAGTTAACCGCCGACAGGGTCGAACCGTTGTCGGAGTATTTCGCCAGCTTGCCCGCCACTTCGTCGCCGATGTTCTCCTGAGCTTCCTGAGTGGAGCCGCCGATATGCGGAGTCAGGATCACGTTGTCGAACTCGCACAGCGGCGAGTTGAACGGCTCGCTGTTGGTCGCAGGCTCTTCCGGGAAGACGTCGATCGCCGCACCGGCCAAATGTTTGCTGGCCAGTACATTGCACAGCGCAGGGATATCCACCACGGTGCCGCGCGAGGCGTTGATCAGAATCGAACCCGGCTTCATCAGCGCCAGCTCTTCTGCACCCATCATGTTCTTGGTCGACGGGGTTTCCGGCACGTGCAGCGTCACCACGTCGCTCATATTGAGCAAATCGGACAGGTGTCTTACCTGCTGGGCATTACCCAACGGCAGCTTGTTCTCGATGTCGTAGAAAAACACCTTCATGCCCAGGCCTTCGGCCAGGATACCCAACTGGGTGCCGATATGGCCGTAGCCGATAATCCCCAGTCTCTTGCCGCGCGCTTCGAACGAGCCGACGGCCAGTTTCTGCCACTCGCCACGGTGTGCCTTGGCGTTGGCGGAAGGAATGCCGCGCAGCATCAGCAACAGCTCGCCCAGCACCATTTCGGCTACGGATCGGGTATTGGAGAAAGGCGCGTTAAACACCGGAATGCCGCGTTTGGTCGCCGCTTTCAGATCAACCTGGTTAGTGCCGATACAGAAACAACCCACCGCCACCAGTTTTTCTGCGGCAGCGAAAACTTCTTCGGACAGATGCGTACGCGATCGGATGCCGACGAAGTGAGCATCGCGGATGGATGCCTTAAGCGCTTCGGTGTCTAACGCACCTTTGTGATATTCAATGTTGGTATACCCGGCCGCAAGCAGATTATCTACCGTGCTCTGATGAACCCCTTCCACCAACAGGAATTTAATCCTGTCTTTCTCCAATGATACTTTTGCCATTTACCCGACCCTATATTCAGACTTCAGAAGCGGCTGTTATGAAACAGCACGCATCCAACATAACAAAAATAACGCGGGCGGCAATACAAACGATTGCCTGCCCGTCAGTACAAGGCTCAGCGTTGTTGCCGGTTTTTGGCAGAAAATGCCAAAGGGAAAGAAATAGACAGAAGCTTTGTGGAGTCAAGGCTCACAATGTGACATATGTCACCAAATTTGGCGCTTTTAATAAAAGATATTTTAGCCAGTGAATTATGCGGTCGGGCAGGATCCAAGACCGCATACAAGATAAAGGCGCACTCTACGCGCCTCCGTAGCATGGGGGGTTTATTCAACCACCTTCACGCCGTCAGGCGTACCGACCAGCGCCACATCCGCACCACGATTGGCGAACAGGCCGACGGTCACCACCCCGGCGATGCCGTTGATTTTGTTTTCCAGAGCAATGGCATCCATGATGCTCAGGTTATGCACATCGAGGATCACGTTGCCGTTGTCGGTCAGCACGTTCTGACGGTATTCCGGCAGGCCGCCCAGCTTCACCAGCTCACGCGCCACATAAGATCGCGCCATCGGGATCACTTCCACCGGCAACGGGAATTTGCCCAGCACGTCCACCTGTTTGCTGGAGTCGACGATACAGATAAACTTGCGCGCGATGGCGGCAATGATTTTTTCACGCGTCAGCGCCGCGCCGCCGCCTTTGATCATCTGCATCTGGCGGTTGATTTCATCCGCGCCGTCGACGTAAATATCCAGCGAATCCACTTCGTTGCTGTCGAACACGTGGATGCCCAGGCTTTTCAGCTTGGCGGTAGAGGCGTCGGAGCTGGACACCGCCCCTTCGATCTGGTGCTTGATGGAGCCGAGTGCGTCAATAAAGTGGGCGGCGGTAGAGCCGGTGCCCACCCCAACGATGGTGCCCGGGGTAACGTAATCCAGCGCTGCCCAGCCAACCGCTTTTTTCAGTTCATCCTGCGTCATGATATGTCCATTGCCTCTGTACGAAAACGTGTGCGTATTATAGGGTAAATCGCTATTTTTCACTCCGGCAGGATCACACTTCTTCACCCTAAGCCGCATTTTTAGGCGCGCCGCAGCAAAATAGCCCCGTGATTTTTCCACCTGTAAAACGCCAGAAATGTGGCATAGTGCCAGTATCAATCTAATTTAAGGGATATCTTTCCGATGAAACGCCCAGACTATCGAACGCTGCAAGCGCTGGACGCGGTGATCCGTGAGCGCGGCTTTGAGCGCGCCGCGCAGAAACTTTGCATCACCCAATCGGCGGTATCCCAGCGCATTAAACAGCTGGAAAATCTGTTCGGCCAGCCGCTGCTGGTGCGCACCGTACCGCCGCGGCCGACCGAGCAGGGCCAGAAATTGCTGGCGTTGTTGCACCAGGTGGAACTGCTGGAAGAAGAGTGGCTGGGTAACGACACCGGTGCCGATACGCCGCTGCTCTTGTCGCTGGCGGTCAACGCCGACAGTCTGGCGACCTGGTTGCTGCCTGCGTTGAAACCGGTGCTGACCGATTCCCCCATTCGCCTGAACCTGCAGGTGGAAGACGAAACGCGTACCCAGGAAAGGCTGCGCCGCGGTGAAGTGGTGGGTGCGGTGAGTATCCAGCCGCAGCCGCTGCCAAGCTGTCTGGTGGATCAACTGGGCGCACTGGATTATCTGTTCGTCGCCTCGAAAGGCTTTGCCGAGCGCTACTTCCCGAACGGCGTCACGCGCTCCGCGCTGCTGAAAGCGCCTGCGGTGGCGTTCGATCATCTCGACGATATGCATCAGGCTTTCTTGCAACAGAACTTTGATCTGTCGCCGGGCAGCGTGCCCTGCCACATCGTGAACTCGTCGGAAGCCTTCGTGCAACTGGCGCGCCAGGGCACCACCTGCTGCATGATCCCGCACCTGCAAATTGAGAAAGAGCTGGATTCGGGCGAGCTTATCGATCTGACGCCGGGCCTGTTCCAGCGCCGCATGCTGTTCTGGCACCGCTTCGCACCGGAGAGCCGCATGATGCGCAAAGTGACCGACGCCCTGCTGGAGCATGGCCGCCAGGTTCTGCGCCAGGATTAAATGGAAAAGGTTCGCCGTGGCGAACCTTTTTTACTGCAACAAGCCTGCCGTTACTGAGCGGCGTTACGCTGCAACTCGAACACCAGATCCACCTGATCGTCAAAGTGAATGCTTTGCTGTTCGTAGGTTTGCGCCGCATCGGTTTCCGCCGCTGCCCCCGCCGATTTATACATGCGCGCTACCGGCATCGGTTGGTAGTTGGCCACATGGTAACGAATACTGAAGACCGGCCCCAGCTTGGCGTTAAAGCCTTTCGCCAAAGAAGCGGCCTGCTGGGTGGCATTCTCGATCGCCTTCTGGCGCGCCTGCTCGCGGTACACATCCGGCTTCGCCACGCCCAGCTCAACTGAGCGGATCTCGTTCAGGCCGGATTTCAACGCGCCGTCCAGCAGCTCGTTCAGTTTATCCAGTTGACGTAACGTCACCTGGACCTGACGTACCGCACGGTAGCCTTTCAATACCGACTCGCCGGTTTTCAGGTAATCATATTCCGGCTGAGTGCGCAGATTGGCGGCGCTGATGTCTTTCTTCTCGATATTGTTTTTCTGCAGGAAATCGAAATATTGCGCCACGCGCTCGTCGACCTGCTTTTTCGCCTGCCCGGCGTCTTTGGAAGAAACGCTGACTTCGATAGCCAGCGTCGCGATATCTGGGGTAGCGTCTACGCTCGAGGTACCCGAGGTGACTACGTGTGGCCCTTCCGGCAACTCCGCCGCCTGCAGCGCCAGAGGCAGCGTCCCTAATCCAACCATTGCGGCCATAGCCAATGCTTTAAGCTTCACAGTGTCTCCTTGATGACAGGCTGTAACTGATTACCGGCCTGACAGCCGGTTCCTTGGCATAAAACGTAGCATATCGCGCGGGCTTTTAAATTCGGATTAGTGACAAATTCTTATAAATTTGCCCCCTGCCAGGCCAATTGCCCTGCGATGGCCCACATCACCAGCCCCACCAGCGTATTGATAATGCGCTGCGCCAGTTGGGTTTTCAGCCACGGCGCCAGCCAGGAAGCCAACAGGGCCAGCGCGAAGAACCAGACGATGGAGGCGCTCACCGCACCCAGCGCAAACCAGGAGCGCACATCCGGCGTCAATTGACCACCCAGGCTGCCCAGCACCACGAAGGTATCCAGATAGACATGCGGATTGAGCCAGGTCACGGCCAGCATGGTGACCACCAGACGCCAACGGCTCTGTTTCAATTCCTCTGCCGTCGCCAAGGCCAACTGTCGGCTGAACGCCGTGCGAAATGCGCCCCAGCCGTACCACAGCAAGAATGCCACTCCACCCCAGGTGACGGCCGCCAGCAACAGCGGCGAACGGCTCAGTAAGGCGCTACCGCCGAAAATACCGGCGCAGATCAACACGATATCGCTCAATGCGCACAGCGACGCAATCATCAGATGGTACTGACGGCGGATGCCCTGATTCATCACGAAGACGTTTTGCGGGCCAAGCGGCAAGATCATCGCGGCGCTCAAGGCGAAGCCCTGCAGAAAGACAGCTAGCATGGTGTTCCTCACAGAGAAAAAAGCGCCGTTCGGGGGGCGCGTGTCGGTCAACACGCGCATCATACGAGGAAGTAATTATTAGGTGAAATTGATATTTCTAATCAAGTATCAGGGATGCTAATACTCAAGCCGGGATCACAAACCCCAATTCCTGGGAAATGCGCTGTGCCGTCGCCAACACCGGCTTGATCAGGGCCTTCACGCCAATCTGTTGCAGTTTGGCGGTCGGCAGCGACACCGACACCGCATAAGGAACCCGCTGCTGGATATCAAATACCGGCGCCGCCACGCAGGACACGCCCAGCTCATTCTCTTCACGATCCATCGCCATACCGCGCTGGCGGATATCGGCCAATTCCTCATACATCTTCGGCAACTCGGTAATGGTATTGCGCGTCAACGTCTGAATCTCTTGCTGATGGGTTTGCCAATAGTGTTCGGGATAGTCGCTGTTGCCGTAGGCCATGAAAATCTTGCCCATCGCCGAGCAATACAGCGGCATATGCTGACCGATATAGGCACGGGTGCGCATCATGCCGGTGGTCGGCTCCAGCTTGTAGATCAGAATGACGTGGTCATCTTCCCGGCTGGAGAAATTCACCGTCTCCCCCACTTCCAGATTCAGCTGTTCCAGATGCGGCGCGGCAACGTGGATGATATTCAGCGAAGAAAGCGCCTTCTGGCCGATGGAAATAAACTTGGTGGTCAGGCGATAGCTGCCAGGCGACGGCGCCTGAGTCACATAGCCGCTGGTATGCAATCCCTGCAACAGACGATGGACAGTGCTTTTGTTCATTCCCGCCAGCTCGGACAGGTGCGCCAGCGGGCAGCCATTAGGGAAATTGCTCAGGATCTCTATCAGTTGCAAACCACGGAACAGGCTTTGGCTGCCCAGGGGTTTATCTTTCTTGTCATCTTTCTCGTCGACAGCTTTCAGGCTCATAGCGCAATTTCTCCAGTGTCGAGCCGCCGGCCAACGCCACGGCGTGGCAAGCGGACCCTTTGTCGGGAATGTTACCCCAAGGCCCGCATCAGGTGAAGACGGAACGCCGTTTCATTGTCAGCAGCAGGTTAAAAATGCGCAACAATCGGGTAACCCCTGAAGTGAGTTGTCCGTCACAATTCCGCAAAGAGACAAATAACGCATTGTTTTAAAACAAAAATTAAAATGCCTCTGGCTTTGCTTTAGATCACCGATCGGCATATTATTTTTGAAATTGAATTTCGCATAATGAAATTTAAAGGCGATATAACAACCAGAAGTTCACCCATTTTGCATTGCGCCGATCGCGCATGCCGGACACCAGGGGCGCATCACATGACACCAGACAATGCGGAACAACCCATTCTCACCCTCAGCCATATCGTCAAACGTTTTGGCGGCAACGTGGCGGTCAATGACGTCAGCCTGCAAGTGATGCCGGGCGAGGTACTGGCCCTGCTGGGCGAGAACGGCGCAGGAAAATCGACGTTGATCAAGGTGTTGGCGGGGGTTTACCCGCGCGACGGCGGCGACATTCAGTTTCAGGGAGCCAGCATAGCCTCCGCTGCGGCGATAAAAAGTGACAGCCGCCAACCTATTGCCTTTATTCATCAGGATCTCGGGCTGATCGAATGGATGACGGTAGCGGAAAACATGGCGCTGGTGATGGGCTTCCCACGCCGTTTTGGCTTGATCGACTGGCGCGCCATCCGCCACCGCGCCGTTCAGGCGTTGCAGGACGTCGGCATCGCGCTGGATCCCGATGCCAGGGTATTCGAACTGTCGCGCACCGAAAAATCATTGCTGGCGATCGCCCGGGCGGTGGCGGTCAATGCCGAATTGCTGGTGCTGGATGAACCCACCGCCTCGCTGCCCGCCAACGACGTGCGTCATCTGTTCGCGGTCATCAACCGGCTGCGCGCCAAAAAAGTCGGCATGATTTACGTCACTCACCGGCTGGATGAAGTGATCGAGATTGCCGACCGGGTGTGCGTAATGCGCGACGGGCGCTACGTGGCCGGTGGCAATACCGCCGACTACACGCTGCGCGATCTGGTGCAGATGATCGTTGGCGAAGCCATGGCCGACGATCAGCGCGAGCCGCTGCCGGAACACCGGCCGCCGGTATTGCAGCTCAATAACCTGGTGGTGGGCGATATCGGCCCGGTCAGTTTCAGCCTGCAACCTGGCGAAATGCTGGCGCTGGCCGGTCTGCGCGGTGCCGGGCAAGAGGAGATCGGCCGGCTGCTGTTCGGTCTGCGCCAGGCCGACGGCGGCGAGATCCGTTTTCGTGACCAACCCTATACGGCCGGCAACCCGCAACAGGCGATGGCTTGCGGCGTCTCATTGGTGGCAGGCGATCGGACCGGCGAAAGCCTGGTGATGTCGATGAGCGTGCGTGAAAACCTGTTTATCAATCCGACGGCCTCCGGCCACAAGCTGCTTTCGCGCTACAGCCGCCGCGCGGAAATAGGCGCCAGTTGGTGGAAGGTCCAGCTGTTCGATGTACGGCCCAAGGACGTCAATATCGATATCAGCGCCCTGTCCGGCGGCAACCAGCAGAAGGTGGTGATGGCGCGTTGGATGCACCTGGGCGCACCGCTGCTGATCCTGGAAGATCCCACCGCCGGCGTGGACGTCGGCGCACGGGCGGAAATCTATCATCTCTTAAATAAATCCCTGGCAGAAGGCGTGGCGGTATTGGTTGTCTCCAACGATTTTGAGGAGATCGCCCATATCTGCAACCGCGCTCTGGTGTTTAACCGGGGAAAAGTGGTCGGCGAGCTGAAAAATCAGCAGGTGTCATTCGCCAATTTATTGGAACTGGCCTCCGCCAGCGCCGGGGAAACCCTCGCATCAACGTTAGAATCTGAGGTGGGTAATGTCTAAAACATCTGTTAAATCAACGGCACTTGAGCAAAGGGTCAGCCTGTCGCAAGACGGCGTCGGGCCGTGGCTGATGCAGGTTCTCACCCGCTACGGCCTGCTGCTGCTGTGCGTTGCGCTGGTTGTCCTGTTTTCGCTGATCGCACCGTCATTCGCCTCGATGTTGACGGTGCAGGCGATCCTTTCCAGCAAATCCAAGATCGCCCTGCTGGCGCTGGCGGCGACCATTCCGATGATCGTCGGCAAAATTGACCTTAACGTCGGCTTCGGCATCGTGCTGTGGCATATCCTCGCCATCACCCTGCAGGTGGAATACGGCTTCTCGTGGCAGATGGCGGTGCTGACGGTGTTGGTCATCTCCGCGCTGTACGGCCTGCTGAACGGCATTCTGGTGGCGCTGGCGGATATCGACAGCTTCGTTGCCACCCTGGGTTCCGGCACAGTGCTGTATGCGATAGCGCTGTGGCACTCCGGCGGGCGCCAGATCGTCGGCGATCTGCCGGACGCCTTTATCGCCCTGCACCACACCGAGATCGGCGGGATCCCGATCGTAGCGTTCTACGTGTTGATCGTCGCCGTGGTGCTGTGGTTGATCACCGAACACACTCCGCTGGGCCGCTGCATGTACGCGGTGGGCGGCAACCCGGCGGCAGCGCGGTTAAACGGCATCTCGGTCAACCGCTTTACTGTCGGCGCCTTTATTGCCTCCAGCGTGTTGACCGGCTTCAGCGGCGTACTGATCGCCGCCGAACAGGGCGTCGGCCAAGCCAGCGTCGGCATGGACTACCTGCTGCCGGCACTGGTCGGCGCCTTCCTGGGCAGCACCACCATTCGCCCCGGCCGGGTTAACGTCTGGGGCACCGTAGTCGGCATCGCCATTCTGGCTATCGGCATCGCCGGTATTCAGCAGTTCGGCGGCGAGTTCTGGGTCGAGCCGCTGTTCAACGGCGCGACGCTGCTGCTGTCGATCACCCTGGCGGGCTATGCCCAGCGCCGCCGGTTACTCAATCAAAAAGCGGTACAACGCAGCCCGGCCGTTACGGCGGATAAAAATAACCAAAAAGCGATCAATCCTTAACCAGGAGCTCACCCAATGAAACGTCTTTGGATCTTACCGACTACCCTGCTGCTGGCCAGCGCCGCCTCACCCGCCTGGGCCGACGCCTATCTCGATCAGGCCACGGCGGCGGTCGCCAAGGCCACCGCCAGCGTCACCCAGTGGGACGGGCCGACCAGCGGCCCGCAGTTGCAGGCCAACAAGAAAATCATCTTTATCGCTTCGGACATGAAAAACGGCGGCGTGCAGGGCGTGCAAGAAGGGCTTAGCGAAGCGGCGAAAGCCGCCGGCTGGAAGCTGGAAACCTTGGACGGCGGCGGCTCGGTGAAAGACCAGTTGGCTTCGCTCAATCAGGCGATCGCCCAGAAGCCGGACGGCATCGTGATCGGCGGCTGGAACCCGAACGTAGCCAAGATCCCGCTGAAGAAGGCCATCCAGCAAGGCATAGTGCTGACCGCCTGGCACGCGGTGCCGGAGCCGGGACCGATCGCCAAATACAACGTGTTCTATAACGTCACCTCAGATTCCAACGAAGTGGCGCGCATCGCCGCCCAATACGCGGTGGTGCAATCCGGCGGCAAGGCCAGCGTGCTGATCTTTACCGATTCTCTGTATCAAATCGCGCTGGACAAGGCCAACGTGATGAAAGAAGAAATCGGCAAATGCAGTGGCTGTAAAGTGGTGGAATTCATCGACACCCCGCTGTCGGACACCTCCAACCGCATGCCGGCCATGACCTTCAGCCTGTTGCAGAAATACGGCGATAAATTCCAGTACGCGCTGGCGATCAACGATTTGTACTTTGATTTCATGGCGCCGGCGCTGAAAACCGCAGGCAAAGGCGGCAAGAATGCGCCTTATAACATCTCCGCCGGCGACGGCTCCATTTCCGCCTATCAGCGCATCCGTTCCGGCGACAGCCAGTCTGCCACGGTGCCCGAACCGCTGAAACTGCACGGCTGGCAACTGCTGGATGAGTTCAACCGCGCCTTCGCCAAGCAGCCACCTTCCGGCTATGTCACTCCGGCGCACCTGGTGACGCGCGACAACATCGCCGCCGACGGTGGCAGCAACAACCTGTATGACCCGCAAAATGATTATCAGGGCCACTACAAAACCATCTGGGGCGTGAAGTAAGCGGAGGTCGGTATGAACGGACTGATGGCGGACCATCAGCTTGAGCGCCTGTGTTCACCGGCCATCTGGGCTGAAGGACCGGTGTGGCTGCCGCAACAGGATGCGGTGGTGTTCAGCGATGTGAAGGGCAACCGCATGTTCCGCTGGTCACGGCAGGGGGAGCTGAGCCTGTGGCGCTCCCCTTCGCACTACGCCAACGGCAATGCCCGCGATGCCGAAGGGCGGGTGGTCAGCTGCGAGCACGGACGCCGCGGCATCTCCCGCACTGAAAGCAGCGGTGAAGTGCACATGCTGATCGAACGCGTTGACGGCAAGCGTTTCAATTCACCCAACGACGTGGCGGTGCGCTCTGACGGCACGATTTGGTTCACCGATCCGCCCTACGGCATTACCGGCGACGAAGAAGGTTACAAGTCGGAAAGCCAGGTGATCGGCTGCTATCTCTACTGCTTTGACCCGCGCGACGGTTCGTTGAACATTGCCGCCTGCGATCTGCAGCGCCCGAACGGCCTGGCCTTTTCACCGGATGAGTCGTTGCTGTACGTGGCAGATATGTCGATCGTCGATTTCCCGACCCTCGGCCGCAGCGAATTGCGGGTGTATCAGGTCGATGGGCGTGAGTTGAGCTGCGGCCGGCGTTTCGCCGCCGTAGCCCCCGGCTTCCCGGATGGTTTCTGCGTAGACAGGGCCGGCAACCTGTTTTGCAGTTGCGCCGATGGCGTGCTGATCTTCGACAGCCAGGGGAAACAGCAGGGAAAAATCGACGTGCCGGAACGGGTCTCCAATTGCACCTTCGGTGGGCCGGACGGCAACGAGCTGTACATTACCGCCACCACCTCGTTATACCGCAGGGTGTTGAATACCCAGGGATAACTGACAGGATAAGTGAACGCAGAGCGGGCCTGTTCCGCTCTGCTTTGTCACGCCTGAAGCATGTCAATGGCCCAAAAACGTGCCGCCGATCACAAAACCACCAGATTAATTTAACCCACTGTTTTATATAAATAACTTTCTCTTTGCTTACTTTGACTTCACTCAGCCGCAGGTATAGCATTTATTTGAAATGCAATTTCGCATATTGAAATTTAACGAACGCAAAACACGCAAATACGCCGTAACGGAGAGTCCGCATGAGAGTGAGTTACACCGATCTGAAACAGCAATTCAAACGCGTACTGCTGTCGCGGGGCGTGGCGGAAACCACCGCTGACGACTGCGCCGGCATGTTCGCCGACACCTCGGCCAGCGGCGTTTACTCCCACGGCGTTAACCGGTTTCCGCGCTTTATTCAGCAGCTCGACGCAGGCGATATCGTGCCGGACGCCGAACCCAGCAAGCTGCTGTCGCTGGGCGCAATCGAACAATGGGACGCCCATCAGGGCATCGGCAACCTCACCGCCCGCAGGATGATGGATCGCGCCATGCAACTGGCCGATAGCCACGGTATCGGCCTGGTGGCGCTGCGCAACGCCAATCACTGGATGCGCGGCGGCGGTTACGGCTGGCAGGCGGCGGAGAAAGGCTATATCGGCATCTGCTGGACCAACTCGATAGCCGTGATGCCGCCGTGGGGATCCAAAGAGTGCCGCATCGGCACCAATCCGCTGATCGTCGCGGTGCCGGGCAACCCAATCACCATGGTGGATATGTCGATGTCGATGTTCTCCTACGGCGCGCTGGAGCTGAACCGGCTGTCCGGCAAAACGCTGCCGGTAGACGGCGGCTTCGACAACGACGGCCAGTTGACGCGCGATCCGGCCACCATTGAAGAGAACCGCCGCATTTTACCTATGGGTTACTGGAAAGGATCGGCGCTGTCGATTGTGCTGGATATGATCGCCACCCTGTTGTCCGGCGGATCCTCGGTGGCGGAAGTAACCGAAGACAACTGCGACGAGTACGGGGTATCCCAGGTGTTTATCGCCATTGAGATCGAGCGCCTGATCGACGGCAATACCCGCGACGAAAAGCTGCAACGGATCATGGATTACATCACCAGCGCCGAACGCGATAACCCGGAAGTCGCCATTCGCCTGCCGGGCCATAAATTCCCGCGCATCCAGGCGGAAAACATGCGCGACGGCATTCCGGTCGATGAACGCGTCTGGGCGCGCATTCAGGCGCTGTAACAGGAGAACCGCCATGATATTCGGTCATATCGCCAATACGGCATCCGAACAGTACCCTGCGCCGGTCGCCAACGCCGTCGCCTATTTGCAGAATACCGATTTCAGCGCCCTGCCCGCCGGGCGTTATGAAGATCCCGCCACGGGTTACGTGGTGCAGGTGCTGGATCTGCACACTCAACCGCCGGACGAACTGCGGCCCGAAGTACACCGCAAGAACGTAGACGTACAGTTTCTGGTCAGCGGCACCGAATTGATCGGCGTAGCGGCAGATCGCGGCGATAACCCGATCCATCAGGAATTGCTGGCGCAGCGCGACATCATTTTTTATCAGGACGTCGCGGACGAATCCTGGCTCACAATGCGCCCCGGCAATTTCGCGGTGTTTTTTCCGCAGGACGTTCATCGTCCGGCCTGTATTCATCAACGACCCTGCGCTATTCGCAAAGTGGTGGTGAAAATACCGCTGGCGTTATTTAACGCCCAATAAGCAACACCGAGTTTATAACCATGAACGACACGGGCCTGCGGGCCTGTGTAGGCGCCCCTACGCCTTAACACCACTAAATGACTCTACAGGTGTATATATGAATACAGCCTCTGTTTCTGTCACCCAAAGCCAGGCGATCCCCAAATTACGCTGGTTGAGAATAGTGCCGCCCATTCTTATTACCTGCATTATTTCCTATATGGACCGGGTGAACATCGCCTTCGCCATGCCAGGCGGCATGGACGATGAACTGGGCATCACCGCCTCGATGGCCGGGTTGGCCGGCGGTATCTTCTTTATCGGTTATCTGTTCTTGCAGGTCCCCGGCGGCAAGCTGGCGGTGTACGGCAACGGCAAGAAATTCATCGGTTGGTCGTTGTTGGCCTGGGCGGTGATTTCCGTGCTGACCGGGCTGGTCACTAACCAGTATCAATTGCTGTTCCTGCGCTTCGCCCTCGGCGTTTCCGAAGGCGGCATGCTGCCGGTGGTGCTGACCATGATCAGCAACTGGTTCCCGGACAAGGAACGCGGCCGCGCCAACGCCATCGTCATCATGTTCGTCCCGATCGCCGGCATTCTTACCGCACCGCTGTCCGGCTGGATCATCACCGTCTGGGACTGGCGCATGCTGTTCCTGGTCGAGGGCGCGCTGTCGCTGGTCGTGATGGCGCTGTGGTATTTCACCATCAGCAACCGTCCACAAGAGGCCAAATGGATTTCGCAGGCGGAAAAAGATTATCTGATCAAAACGCTGCACGACGAACAGTTGCTGATCAAAGGCAAAACGGTGCGCAACGCCTCGCTGCGTCGGGTGCTGGGCGACAAAATCATGTGGCAGTTGATTCTGGTGAACTTCTTCTACCAGACCGGGATTTACGGCTACACCCTGTGGCTGCCGACCATTCTCAAGGGGCTCACCAACGGCAATATGGAGCAGGTCGGGATGCTGGCTATCCTGCCCTATATCGGCGCCATCTTCGGCATGCTGATCATTTCCACCCTCTCCGATCGCACCGGCAAGCGCAAAGTTTTCGTCGCACTGCCGCTGGCCTGTTTTGCCATCTGCATGGCGCTGTCGGTACTGCTGAAGGATCACATCTGGTGGTCGTACGCGGCGCTGGTGGGCTGCGGCGTATTTATCCAGGCCGCCGCCGGGGTGTTCTGGACCATTCCGCCCAAACTGTTTAACGCCGAAGTGGCCGGCGGCGCGCGCGGCGCGATCAATGCACTGGGCAACCTCGGCGGTTTCTGCGGCCCCTATATGGTCGGCGTGTTGATCACCTTGTTCAGCAAAGACGTCGGCGTTTACAGCCTCGCGGTGTCGCTGGCCATCGCCTCGGTGCTGGCGTTGATGCTGCCGAATCGATGCGACCAAAAAGCGGGGGCCGAATAATGGACTATTGGCTGGGGCTGGACTGCGGCGGCACCTTTATCAAAGCCGGCCTGTATGACCGGAATGGCGCAGAACTGGGCATAGCCCGCCGTACGCTGGACATTGTCGCGCCGCAACCCGGTTGGGCGGAACGTGACATGCCCGCGCTGTGGCATACCGCTGCCGAGGTGATCCGCGAATTGCTGGCCCGCAACGACATTGCCGCCGCTGATATTCAGGCCATCGGCATCTCGGCGCAGGGTAAAGGCGCGTTTTTGTTAGACGAGCAAGGCCAACCGTTGGGTAACGCCATGCTGTCTTCCGACCAGCGCGCATTGGCGCAGGTGCAAGAGTGGCAGAAACAGGGCGTGCCGCAGGCATTGTACCCACAGACGCGGCAAACGTTGTGGACCGGCCACCCGGTCTCGCTACTGCGCTGGCTCAGGCAGCACCAGCCGGAACGCTACCGCCGGATTGGCAGCGTGCTGATGGCGCACGATTACCTGCGTTACTGCCTGACCGGCGAGCTGGCCTGCGAAGAAACCAATATCTCCGAATCCAACCTGTATCAGATGAGCGGCGGGCGCTATGACCCGGCGTTGGCGCAACTGTTAGGTATCGGCGACATCATGCCCGCCCTGCCGCCGATCGTTGGCTCCGCCGAGATCGCCGGGCGGGTTAACGCCGCTGCAGCCGAGGCTACCGGGTTATTGCCGGGAACGCCGGTGGTTGGCGGCCTGTTTGACGTGGTTTCTACCGCGCTGTGCGCCGGGTTGCAGGATGAAACGCGGCTTAATGCGGTGATGGGCACCTGGTCGGTCACCAGCGGCATCACCGACAGCATCACCGAAGGTTTCGACCATCCCTTTGTCTATGGCCGCCACGCCGAGGCGGGGAAATACATCGTGCACGAAGCCAGCCCCACCTCAGCCGCCAACCTGGAGTGGTTCTGCCGCCAATGGGGGCTGAGCGACTACGCCCAACTCAATGACTGGGTTGCCGCGCTGCCCAAGGCCGCCAGCAGCCTGCTGTTCGCCCCCTTCCTGTACGGCTCCAACGCCGGTCTGGGGCTGAGCGCCAGCTTCCACGGCCTACAGGCCTTCCACCAGCGCGAACATCTGGTGCAGGCGATCTACGAAGGCGTGGTGTTCTGTCATATGACCCACCTTAACCGCATGCGGCAACGCTTCCCGGCGGCTAAAGCGTTGCGCGTCACCGGCGGCCCCGCCAAATCGGCGCCCTGGATGCAGATGTTCGCCGACGTCAGCGGCCTGCCGGTGGAGCTGCCGCAGGTTGAGGAAACCGGCTGTCTGGGTGCCGCGATGGCGGCCATGGTCGGCAGCGGCGCATTCCGTGATTTCGCCGCCGCCCAGTTGGCGCTGGCACCGCGCATCGAACGGGTGCTGCCGGACACCGCAGCCGGTGAGGCCTATGTTCGAAAACACCAAGGTTATCAGGCGCTGATTGCGGCGTTGCAAGGGCTGCAATCCGGCCATCAGGAGGTTCCATGAGCAATAAACCGCGCCTGCAACTGGCGCTCGACCATACCCGGCTGGAGGCCGCCCTGCAGACGGCAGAACGCCTGCAATCGCATGTCGACATCATCGAGGCCGGCACCATTTTATGCATCAGCGCCGGTATCCAGGCGGTGAGCGCGCTGCGTGAGCTCTGCCCGCAGCATACGTTGGTGGCTGACCTGAAAGTGGCCGATGCCGGTGGCACCCTGGCGCAACAGGCCTTCGGCCACGGTGCCGACTGGATGACGGTGATCTGCGCCGCACCGCTGGCCACCATGGCCGGCGCACTGGAAGTGGCGCATCAGCATCAGGGGGACATTCAGATTGAGCTATTCGGCCGCTGGACGCTGGACGACGCCAGACAGTGGCGCGAGCTCGGCATCCGCCAGGCGATCTACCACCGTGGCCGCGACGCGCAGGCCAGCGGGCAAACCTGGGGGCGGCAAGATCTGGATCTGATGAAAGCGCTGTCGGATCTGGGCATCGAGCTGTCGGTCACCGGCGGTATCACCCCGGCCGATTTACCGCTGTTCAAAGATATCGCCGTGACCGCCTTTATCGTCGGTCGGGCGCTGGCGGAGGCTGCCGATCCGCTGGCCGCCGCCGGTCAGTTCCGTTCCGCCATTGATGACATCTGGAGAGGTTGATATGCGCCAGCACCCGTTGGGAATTTATGAAAAAGCGTTGCCGAAACACCTGACCTGGCCCGAGCGGCTGGCGCTGGCCAAAGCCTGCGGTTTCGATTTTGTCGAGATGTCGGTGGATGAAAGCGACGAGCGGCTGGCACGTCTGAGTTGGAGCAAGGAGCAGCGGCTGTCGCTGGTCAGCGCCATGCTGGAAACCGGCATCAGTATCCCGTCAATGTGCCTGTCGGGCCATCGCCGTTTCCCGTTCGGCAGCCATGATAATGCGCTGCGCCAGCGCGCCTTCGAGGTAATGGAACAGGCCATTCAGTTGGCGAAAGACGTCGGTATCCGCACCATTCAGCTCGCCGGGTATGACGTCTATTACGAACAGCAGGACGACAGCACGCTGGCGCGCTTTACCGAGGGCATGCAATGGGCGGTCGAGCGTGCCGCCGCCGCCCAGGTGATGCTGGCGGTGGAAATCATGGACACTGCCTTTATGAACTCCATCAGCAAATGGAAGGCCTGGGACGCTTGTCTGGCATCGCCGTGGTTCACGGTGTATCCGGACGTCGGCAACCTCAGTGCCTGGGGCAACGATGTGGCGCAGGAGCTGGCGCTGGGTATTGACCGCATTGCCGCCATCCACCTGAAGGACACCTATCCGGTCACCGAAAGTTCACCGGGGCAGTTCCGCGACGTGCCCTTTGGCGAAGGTTGCGTGGATTTTGTCGCCGTGTTCCGCACGCTGAAACAGCTTAATTACCGCGGCGCTTTCCTGATCGAAATGTGGACCGAAAAAGCCGAGGAGCCGGTGGCCGAGATTGTTCAGGCACGCCGCTGGATCGAACAGAAAATGCAACAAGGGGGAATGACATGCTAACTCTGCCGCAGCTTAAACAACAGGTGCTGGAAGCCAACCTCGACCTGCCCCGCCACAATCTGGTGACCTTCACCTGGGGCAATGTCAGCGCGGTGGACCGCGAACGCGGGCTGGTGGTGATCAAGCCTTCCGGCGTGGAATACGAGCATATGGCAGCCGAGGATATGGTGGTGGTGGATCTCGCTAGCGGCCGCACCGTCGAGGGAAGCAAGAAGCCGTCTTCAGATACCGCTACCCACCTGGCGCTGTACCGTGAATTCGCCGATATCGGCGGTATCGTACACACCCATTCGCGCCACGCCACCATCTGGGCGCAGGCCGGGCTGGACATTCCCGCCTGGGGCACCACCCACGCCGACTACTTCTACGGCGCCATCCCCTGCACCCGGCTGATGACCGAGCAGGAGATTGAACATGACTATGAGCTGGAGACCGGCAAGGTGATTATCGACACCTTCCGCCGGCGCGGCATCAGCCCCAACGCCATTCCGGCGGTGCTGGTGAATGCGCATGGCCCGTTCGCCTGGGGCAAGGATCCGCACAACGCGGTGCACAATGCGGTGGTGCTGGAAGAAATTGCCTATATGGGGATTTTTTCACGCCAGTTGACGCCGGGTATCGGCAGCATGCAGCAAGAGTTGCTGGATAAACACTATCTGCGCAAGCACGGCAAGAACGCCTATTATGGGCAATAAGTCGGGTTAGCCCGCCCTTGCAGGCAAACCGCCAGCGTAGTGGCCAGACGCCGAGAGGCGTCTGGTGAAAACAACCATTGATATCGCGACATAATCTGCGTGACAGCTTGCCACCCGCCGCTCCGTCAGACGAATAGCCGGATTCGCCAGTCGGTTTAAAATTCGTTATCATCCGCTCCCACTCTTCGTCCGGGTAGCCTGATGTCCAAGATTATCGATACCTTTATTGCCCCGCCGTGCCATGACAAGATCGAAAATCTCTATCAGGACGAGAGTCTGGTACTGATCAATAAACCCGCCGGGCTGCTCAGCCTCTCGGGGAAAAATCCGCAAAATCTGGATTCGGTGCATCATCGGCTGGTACAGATATTCCCCGGTTGCACCCTGGTCCACCGCCTGGATTTCGGTACTTCCGGGCTGATGGTGATTGCCCGCAATAAGGCTGTCAATGCCGCCCTCTGCCAACAGTTCAGCCAGCGAACAGTGACCAAAGTGTACAGCGCACTGCTCTGCGGGCATCTGGACAACGACGAAGGGGTGATAGACGCCGCGATTGCCAAAGACCCGGCGCTGTTCCCGCTGATGTCGATTTGCGCAACCCACGGCAAGCCCGCTCGCTCCGGCTATCGGGTCGTTGAGCGCTTTTATCGTGAGTTGGAAGGCGGGACGTTACTGCCCGTGACGCGGGTGCAGCTAACCCCGGAAACCGGGCGCACTCATCAACTCCGCATCCACTGTCAGCTGTTGGGCCACCCTATTTTGGGCTGTGATCTGTATGGCGGTCGCCTGCTGCCGGGTACCGAACGGATCCCGCGGCTGATGCTGCATGCCAGTGAACTGCATTTTGTTCATCCCATTGGCAAAGAACAGATCAAAGCCCGTCATGCCAGCCCGTTCTGAAAGCGGCATCTCATCACGATGAACGATGCCCCGGCGTGGTGCCAAAGTGTTTATGGCAAGGCTTAATCAGATGACTTTAGCCTAGAGGCGATAAAAACGGGGAAGCCAAAAAGACATCATCCAGTCGGGTGGGCAGCAAAGGTGTTGGCAACTCGCCAGAATAACCCTGCGTTTAGCCATAAACTGGCTGAAGATAAATCCTAATGAAAAGCCCTGAAGGACTTTTCATGCATAAGCCGGTGCAAAACGTTAATTACCACATCAAATCATCGGGCACTTTAAAATCGGCATACGGATCTTCTTCATCTTGCTCTTCCTGACTAAGCGCACTATTTAATACAATGCTGTTCGCATCTCGCTGCGCAATTTTATCTGCTACGCTCGCAGGGATAATCACGTATTCACTCTCCTCGCGGTTATCAATAACCAAACGAGCAATGGCGAGGCGACCGCTAATCAGCTGAGCTTGGGTAAGCTTATCCACAACGACTTTTTTAATGACATTATTATCTGTGAAGTTAAAACCAATATCGCCTTTTGCAAGGTCGATTCTGTTCATTTCAATGAGCTGCTTCACCTGAGCTTTATACTCTTTAGATAAAGCCGCTTGTTTTTGTTGTTCGCTTAGCTGTTTATCACGCTCAAGTTGCGCTTTTTTATTTTCTTCCACCGCTTCTCTTGCCTCACGAGCCTGCACCCGTGATTTTTTTGCGGTTTTTTGGACTTTGGCCATTTTTTTGCTGGTCACTAGTCCAGCTTTCAGCATCTGCTCTTGCAAGGTGAGTTTTGTCATTTTCGTTTCTAAACCCGTTGAATAATTTGTGGGATTATACCTGTAATTTTCGAGGCTGTACCAGAGGCTGGCGTGACCTGCCGATGCTCAGCGCCTGGTGTCGGTATCGGTGGGCTCAGCCGCCCGCTTCCCGCTCTACCGGCTCAGCTTGTACCGCCGGCTACCCGCGTCTGGATTAGCGTTGCCAAACTGACAAAACGAAAAGCCGAGGCTGCCTCTCAGGGAGATAGCCTCGGCCAGCAATAAAAAAAGGGGCCTGAGCCCCTTCTCGCTTATTCCGCTTTAGCGGCGGCTTGTTCAGTGCGATAGAGATGAACGTCCATCTGCGGGAACGGAATGCCGATGTTGTTGGCATCCAGCGCGCGTTTGAAGTTTTCCATCAGATCGAAGTACACGTTCCAGTACTCCGCATTGGTGGTCCAGGAACGGGTCACGAAGTTCAGCGAAGAGGGTGCCATTTCGTTCAGACGCACGGTCACGCCCTTGGCATGCATAACGCGTTTGTCGGCCGCTATCACATCGCCCAGCACCTTTTTCACCACGTCGATGTCGGCGTTATAGGCCACGCCCACCACGATATCCACACGGCGATTCGGCTCGCGGGAGTAGTTGATGATGTTGCCGGCAATGATTTTGCCGTTCGGCACCACGATGGTTTTGTTGTCTGCGGTACGCAGAGTGGTGGAAAAGATTTGCACCTGATCGACAGTGCCAGCCACGCCGCCCAGATCAACATACTCGCCCACGCGCAGCGGACGGAAGATCACCAGCAGCACGCCGGCGGCAAAGTTGGACAGCGAGCCCTGCAGCGCCAGACCCACGGCCAAACCGGCGGCACCCAGTACGGCGATCACCGAAGTGGTCTGCACGCCAATGCGTCCCAGCACCGCAATAAAGGTAAACGCCAACACGCCATAACGCACGATCGCAGACAGGAAATCCGCTACCGTGGCGTCAATGCCGCGCAGCTTCATCACGCGGTTTAATGCGTTGCCGATCACTCGGGCAATAATCGAACCGATAATCAGGATAACGATGGCGGCGACGATGTTAACCGCGTACTGGATCAGCAGATCCTGGTTCTTCACCAGCCAGTTACCGGCGCCGTTGATGCCATCCACTACATTCAAATCTTTCATTCGTGTCGTCCTAACTTTGTCCCTAATGGGATAAACTCGCAAAAATATACTGACATCAATCGCCAGTTGGAAACCACCGTCTTAGGTTAACCAACATTCGTCCAGCATCCAACCGTAAGCGCTAAAAATAACCGAAACAACGGCGTGTTTGCAGCCATATCCTCTATGCTAAACAAAGCGCTATCCCCATTAAGTTAATCAGGAACCCCATCCGTTATGTACATTCCTTCGTCGATTAAACACTACTGGCAGGTTCGGCCGAGGCTGCTGCTTTCGGTGGGGGCCGGCATTCTGTGCTACCTGCTGCTGCCGGCTCAGCTTTCTGAACTGCAACGCCTGATGATCGGCTGGAACGTGCTGGCCTGGCTCTACCTGCTGTTTCTCTGGCGCCTGATGCTGGTGAGCACGCCGCAGCACATCCGCCAGATCGCCCGCTTGCAGGATGAGAGCGCCAGTATGGTGTTGGCGCTGGTCAGCATCGGTTGCCTGGTGAGCATTCTGTCTATCATGTTTGAATTGGGCACGGCCAAACAGGTCAGTGACTCGCTGAAAACGCTGCATCTGACGCTGACCGGCGCCACGCTGGTGGTGTCCTGGCTGCTGCTGCCGACCGCCTTCACCATGCATTACGCCCACCAGTTTTACCGTAAGGGCGCGCAGCAGGACCCGCTGCCGCTGGTGTTTCCCGGCAATCTTGCCGAACCGACCTATCTGGACTTCGCCTACTTCTCCTTCACCATCGCGGTGGCGTCGCAAACCGCCGACGTGGCGGTCGGTGCGGCGGAAGTGCGCAAAATCACCCTGCTGCAATCGGTCATCTCTTTCGTGTTCAATATGGTGATCCTGGGGCTGTCGATTAACGTCGGCGCCGGCCTGTTGAGCTAAAAACGAAAAAGGCTCCCCGGGGGGAGCCTTTATGGCAAAACAGCTAATCGAGATTACAGAACGTCTACTGCGTTCAGATCTTTGAAAGCTTGTTCCAGACGAGTAATCATCGAAGTCTGGGCTGCACGCAGCCATACGCGCGGATCGTAGTATTTCTTGTTCGGCTGGTCGGCGCCTTTCGGGTTGCCCAACTGGCCCTGCAGGTAAGCTTCGTTCGCTTTGTAGTACTGCAGGATACCGTCCCAGGTTGCCCATTGGGTGTCGGTATCGATGTTCATTTTGATCACGCCGTAGCCTACGGACTCTTTGATCTCTGCGTCGGTAGAACCTGAGCCACCGTGGAACACGAAGTTCAGGCTGTTGTGCGGCAGGTTGAATTTCTTGGACACGTAGTCCTGAGAATCGCGCAGGATAGTCGGAGTCAGTTTAACGTTGCCTGGCTTGTACACGCCGTGCACGTTACCGAAGGACGCCGCGATGGTGAAGCGTGGGCTGATGGCGTTCAGTTTTTCGTACGCGTAAGCCACGTCTTCCGGTTGGGTGTACAGAGCAGATGCGTCCATATGGCTGTTGTCCACGCCATCTTCTTCACCGCCGGTGCAGCCCAGTTCGATTTCCAGAGTCATACCCAGCTTCGCCATGCGAGTCAGGTACTTGCTGCAAATCTCGATGTTTTCTTCCAGAGACTCTTCGGACAGGTCGATCATGTGAGAAGAGAACAGTGGTTTGCCGGTAGCGGCGAAGTGCTTCTCGCCGGCGTCCAGCAGGCCGTCCAGCCATGGCAGCAGTTTCTTCGCGCAGTGGTCGGTGTGCAGAATAACCGGCACGCCGTAATGCTCAGCCAACTGGTGAACATGATGTGCACCAGAAATCGCGCCCAGAATCGCTGCGCCCTGCGGAACGTCAGTCTTCACGCCTTTGCCGGCGATAAACGCGGCACCGCCGTTGGAGAACTGAACGATAACCGGAGCACGTACCTTCGCGGCTGTTTCCAGCACGGCGTTGATGGAGTCGGTACCCACGCAGTTCACTGCTGGCAGCGCAAAGTTGTTCTCTTTAGCTACTGCGAATACTTTCTGAACGTCATCACCAGTGATGACACCCGGTTTTACGAAATCAAAAATTTTAGACATGTTACTTTGTCCTGTTTCGTCGGCCGTAGATGGATGTAAATCGATTTTTTCATGCCGCGCCGCCTTGGCCGCGCGGTATAAAACAAACGGGCGGCTTTCGCCTCCCGTTGTTTGAATTACTGCTTAGCACGCTCTTCCAGCATCACTACCGCCGGCAATGATTTACCTTCCACGAACTCCAGGAAGGCACCGCCGCCGGTTGAGATGTAGGAAATCTTGTCAGCAATACCGAACATGTCGATTGCAGCCAGAGTGTCGCCACCGCCTGCGATAGAGAAGGCTTCGCTGTCTGCGATAGCGTTCGCGACAATTTCGGTGCCCCGACGGAAGTTAGGGAACTCGAAGACGCCAACCGGGCCATTCCACAGAATGGTTTTGGCGTTTTTCAACAGCGCTGCCATTGCAAAAGCAGTTTCGTCGCCGAAGTCCATAATCTCTTCGTTATCAGCGATGTCTGAAACGCTTTTCACCGTTGCCGCGGCGGTTTCAGAGAACTCTGTGCCCACGCGTGAATCGGTTGGAACTGGAATGCCGTACTGATCGCGCAGATCTTTTGCCGCAGCAACGAAGTCTGGCTCGTACAGTGATTTGCCCACGTTGTTTTCGATAGCAACGAAGGTGTTTGCAATGCCGCCGCCGACAATCACGGTATCCGCGATTTTCACCAGTGATTGCAGAACGTCGAACTTGGTAGACACTTTAGAGCCGCCAACGATAGCGACCATTGGGCGAGCCGGGTTACCCAGCGCTTTGCCCAGGGCTTCCAGCTCGGCAGACAGCAGCGGGCCTGCACAGGCAACAGGAGCAAACTTGCCCACGCCGTGAGTCGAAGCCTGCGCGCGGTGCGCGGTGCCGAAAGCGTCCATCACGTATACGTCGCACAGCGCCGCGTACTTCTTGGACAGGGTTTCGTCGTCTTTCTTCTCGCCCTTGTTGAAACGGACGTTTTCCAGCACGACCAACTCACCTTCTGCAACGTCAACGCCTTCCAGGTAATCTTTAGCCAGACGTACCGGGCTTTTCAGGTGTTCTTTCAGGTAGTTTACAACCGGCAGCAGGGAGAATTCTTCGTTGTATTCGCCTTCGACAGGACGGCCCAGGTGGGACGTTACCATCACGCGAGCACCTTGTTTCAGCGCAGCTTCAATCGTCGGCAGGGAAGCACGGATACGTGCATCGGAAGTCACTTTACCGTCTTTCACTGGAACGTTCAGATCGGAGCGGATCAGAACGCGTTTACCTGCCAGATCCAGATCGGACATGTTAATTACAGACATGGTGAACCCTCTTGGTTAAATCTCTATAAAGTTGCCTGAGCGACGCACCGGCAAACTGCCGATGCCGCCGTACTAGAAACCGCTGGCGGCCATTGCCCGTGTTGTATCCAACATCCGATTGGCAAAGCCCCATTCATTATCGCACCAGACCAAGGTCTTGATCAGGTGCTGCCCGCTGACCCGGGTCTGCGTACCGTCGACGATAGCGCTATGCGGGTCGTGGTTAAAATCAATCGAGACCAATGGCAGTTCCGTGTAATCGACTATACCACGAAAAGATCCCTGTGCGGCCTTTTGCAACAGCTGGTTGACCTCTGTCACTTTTACCGCCGAACTGACGCTGACGCTGAGATCGATGGCCGTCACGTTGATGGTCGGCACGCGCACGGAAATCGCTTCGAAACGATCGCAAAACTGCGGAAAAATGCGGGTAATGCCGGCGGCCAGCTTGGTGTCGACCGGAATAATCGACTGGCTCGCCGCGCGGGTGCGCCGCAAATCCTGATGATAGGCGTCTATCACCGGTTGATCGTTCATCGACGAGTGAATGGTGGTCACGGTGCCCGATTCGATGCTAAAGGCATCGTCCAGCAGCTTGATCACCGGAATAATGCAGTTGGTGGTGCATGACGCATTGGACACGATACGGTGTTCCGCCAGCAGCGTCTGATGATTGACGCCAAACACGATGGTGGCGTCCAGATCGTTGCCGCCCGGGTGGGCGAACAGAACCTTCTTCGCACCTGCCGCCAGATGGGCCTCGCCATCTGCCCGGCTGCCGAACACGCCGCTGCAATCCAGCACCACGTCGACGCCCAGCTCGCTCCAGGGAAGCAGCTCTACCGCCGGCTGATGCAGCAAACGGATAGTGTCGTCCCCGACGGTCAGCATGTCGCATTCCTGGCGTACGTCCCAGGCAAAGCGCCCATGGCTGGAGTCGTATTTCAACAGGTGGGCCATCCCCTCGGCGTTCGCCAGTTCGTTGATCGCCACCACGGAAATTTCCGCTCTACGTCCCGATTCATACAGTGCGCGTAAAACGCTGCGGCCGATGCGGCCAAAGCCGTTTATCGCTATGCGGATGGTCATGCTGCTCCTGAAAAAGGGCCTTCTTCCGCCGGGCGCGTTCACCGGCATCGAGAGGGCACTGGCTGGTTATCTGACTAACCTGCATAGAGTAGTGTATCGCACCGCCTGCTGTGAATCGCCGCGTAACATTATTCCTTTCTGCCGGTAGATCTTCACCGGCGTCACTCGGGCATTTCTGCGAGATACTGCCACAACTGAAACGCTTCAGCCGAGCATAAACCAAAGTTTTGCCAAAAGGAACAGGTGCAGCAAGCCGGTGGGCAACGCGAGAGGGTTTTGCGAGAATAAGATGATCTAGCGCACACTTTTGACTTAAGACGGCACCAAAGCCTGACGATGAAGTGCTCAACTTTTAGCCAGCAGGCAGCCCCCCATTGCAGGGTGCGGCCATGCCGATATTATTCTTTGGGGAAAATCCACAGGTGCTCTGCCGGCAACGATAACCTGCACAGCGCCTGCTCGCGAACCTCGCTGCCATAGGCACGCACCACAAAATCCTCGGCCACCGTGCGGAACAGATATTCCCAACGATCGCCAAGATACATGCTGGTCAGCAGAGGCAGCTCAAGTTGATTGCCCTGCGGATCGTCCCCCAGATGCACGCGTTCGACACGGATCACCGCCGTCCCCTCTGCGCCGGCTTTTACCCCCGCGCCTGCCATGCCCCACAGCGCCCAGTCTTTACCTTCGATGCGCGCTTTACCGTCACTCACCTCCGTGACCTTGCCGTACAGGCGATTATTGCTGCCCATAAACTCGGCGGTAAACAGGGTCGAAGGTGAACCGTACATTTCCTGCGGTGTACCTTGCTGTTCGATTTTCCCGTTGTTGAGCAGCAAAATACGGTCGGAAATCGCCATCGCCTCATTCTGATCGTGGGTCACCATCAACGCCGACAGGCCAAGCTTGATAATCAACTCGCGCAGAAACACCCTCGCCTCTTCACGCAGCTTGGCATCCAGGTTAGACAAGGGCTCATCCAGCAGGATCACCGGCGGGTTGTACACCAGCGCCCGGCCAATCGCCACGCGCTGTTGCTGGCCGCCGGAAAGTTGGTGCGGATGGCGCTTGCCCAACGCCCCCAGCCCAAGCTGATCGAGCACGCCTTGCACCCGCTGGCTGATTTCCGCCGAGGCGACTTTGCGTAATTTCAGCGGATAGGCAACGTTCTCAAACACGGTTTTATGCGGCCATAACGCGTAAGACTGGAACACCAGCCCAAGGTTACGCTCTTCGGCCGGGATCTCACTGCGCAAAGCGCCATCGTATACGGTATTGCTGCCGATGATAATGCGACCCTGCGTCGGCTTTTCCAGCCCGGCGACCGCACGCAGCAACGTGGTTTTCCCACTGCCCGACGGGCCCAGCAGCGAAACCACTTCACCCCGTTTCAACTGCATCGAAACGCCTTTCAGCACCGGGTTGTCGCCGTAGGTCAAATGCAGATTTTCTACCGAAAGTTCAATCATGTAATTTCACTCCAAAGCGCAGGGCGATCCCCAGACCCAACACCACCAACAGGATGTTGATAAAGGAGAGCGCCGCAACGATATCAATGGCACCCGCCGCCCACAGCGAAACCAGCATCGATCCTATGGTTTCCGTGCCCGGAGAAAGCAGATACACCCCGGTGGAATACTCGCGTTCAAAAATCAGGAACATCAACAGCCACGAACCAATCAGGCCGTAACGCGACAGCGGAATGGTGACGTGTCGGGTGATCTGGCCACGGGTCGCCCCGGCGCTGCGCGCCGCTTCTTCCAATTCGGGGCCAACCTGCAACAACGTGGAGGAAATCAGCCGCAGACCGTAGGCCATCCATACCACGGTATAGGCCAGCCAAACGCTGAAGATGGTGCTGCGCAAGGAACGCAACCAGACGATCAGGTTCTCCCGCAACCACTCGGCCACCGGCAGCGCCGACAGCCAGCCCTCTTTCAGCGATTTATCCAGCCACATCGGCAGGAACAGGAATACCCACAGGAAAGCCAGACCGGCCAGCAGGCCCGGCACCGCTCGCGGCACCAGCACGCTGTAGTCGAGGAAACGGGTCGCGCCGTCGGGCTTGCGGTGCATGGCGATGCCGATAAACAGGTAGCAAGCCACCGCCAGCGCGCCACCGAACACCCCAATCGCCATTGAGTTGACAATCGCCCGCAGCAAGTTGGGTTGCTGCCAGATGGTGCGGAAAGTATTGAGCGACAGTTCGTCCCAGATGGAAACGCCCACGCCCCAGTTGGAGATAAAGGCACGCAATACCACCCCCACCAGCGGTACGCCGATGGTGACCGTCAGCCAGAACACCACCACGGCACCGGCGACCCAGCGCCATTTACCCAGCGGCAACGCGCGGGCCTGCGAAGCCTTACCTTTGACGGTAACGAAACGGTTGGCGGTACGCATCAGACGGCGCTGCAACATCACCAACGGAATGGTGATGCAGATCAGCACCACCGCCACCGCCGCCATCAAATGGTAAGACGGCGTACCCAGCTTATTGGTCAGTTGATACAGGTAGGTCGCCAGCACCAGGTTGCCTTCCGGGTCACCCAGCACTAGCATCAGGCCGAACACTTCCAGCCCCAGGAAGAACAGCAGCACGCCGGCATAGAGAATGGACGGCCGCACCATCGGCAAGCTGACGGCGGTCATCACCTGCAAGGGCGAGGCCCCCGCCGTGCGCGCCGCTTCTTCCACGTCGGAGCCTACGCTGCGCAGCGCCGAAGAAATGTACAGATAGGCGTGGGGCACATGCGTCAGCCCGGCGATGACCACGATGCTGGACATCGAGTAGATATTCCACGGCACGAAGCCCAGCAGCGCCTCCGCCCACAGCGAGAAAAAACCCACCGGCCCGGCGGCCACCACGTAGCCAAACCCCAGCACCATCGGGGAGACAAAGATCGGCACCAGGATCAGCGGCTCAATGAAGCGGCGGCCGGGCAAATCGGTTCTGACCATCAAAAAGGCCAGAATTCCCCCCAACGGAATGGCGATCACCACCAGCCCGAAAGCCAGAATAAAGCCGCTTTTCAGCGCCTTGTAAAAGTCGGGGTCGGTAAAAATAAACTGAAACGCCTCAAGGCTGAACACCTTGGACGGAGAGAAAAAGGGGGCAGAGAGGAAACTTTGAATCACGATAAACGACAGCGGCACATAGATAACCAATGCAGTTATCAACACCACCAAGCCGCGTGGCAGGCTTTGCCACTTTCTACGCCATGCTTCCATAAAATATCCCAATGGTTGTAAACGACGACGACCAAAGGGCGCGCGCCGACGTGGCAGACGCGCGTCCGGATCCGGTTATTATTTTGCCGCGGCGGTACGCCACTGCTTGATATAATCCAGGCGTTTGGCCGGCTGCAGATACTCCAACAGACTCTCATCTACCGGGATAGGTTTCAGCGCGTTGCCGAGCATTTTGGTCATGCCTTCAATGTCGTTCTTGCCTTCTATGTCATTGCGGATGGAAGGAATGTCCGCCTGATTGGCAAGTATGCTTTGGCCTTTTTCCGACAGCACGTAGTTAAGCCACAGTTTCGCTGCGTTAGCGTTGGTCGCCTCTTTGCTGATAAAGGACACGCGCGACAGCACCAGCGTGTAATCCTTCGGATAAGAAATACCGAGCGAAGGGTCGGTTTTGGCGCGCGCCTCGGCATAAGAACCCAGAATGTTGAAACCGATCAGGTTCTCACCGGATGACACCCTTTCCATCATGGTGCCGGTGGAGGACTGCACCGCCAAGCCGCCTTTGGCTACGTCAGCCAGGGTAGCGAAATAGTGCGGATCGGCCTTGGAGTCCTGTACTGACAACATGAAACCCAGCCCTGACTTTTCGATGTCATAGGTGGTGACTTTCTTTTTGAACTTGTCGGTCTGGCTGGCGATCAGTTTTGCCAGTGCGGCGTGCGAGTCCGGTACGTCACCCTGCGGGATCAGCCGTTTGTTATAGATGAAGACCACCGGCTCATAGGTGGTGCCGTAGGCCTTCTCTTTCCAGACCGCCCATTTCGGCAATTGGCCCTGTTCCGGCGAGGCGTACTCCTGCGCGTAGTCGGTCGCCAGTTTCAGCGCGGTGTCCATCGACGAGCTCCAAACCACGTCGCCGCTGGTGCCGCCCGCCGCCTGTTCGCTGATGTAGCGGTTGTATAATTCGGTGCTGTTCATGTCGTTGTATTCGACTTTCACGCCCGGATACAGAGCTTCGAACCCCTGAATCAGCGGGCCGGCAGCTTTGGTGTCGGTGGTGGAATACACCACAACCTTGCCTTCTTTCTTCGCGCCATCGACTATCTTCTGATAGTCAGCCGGATAGCCTGCCGGGAAGTCGGCATAGGCAGGCGCTGCCCCCAGTACCGCGATCGCAACCACAGACGCACTGATTCTTGTCAACATGATCAACTCCTGGTTACATTTAAGAAACTAAAAATTAACATATAGTTAATCCTCGTTCTTAAGCAACGCCGTTGATTTTTTATCTTCGCGTTTTGTGAAGTTAGGCATTTTTTTGGGCAATAAAAAGCCCGAACACAGTACGATGCCGGGCATCCAAAGGGTGAAAACATTTAAAAGTTGTCGGCCAATTTTTATATAAATTGGCGTAAGAACTCAATTTACGACTGAAGTTATCGATAAAGAAAAGATAATTGTCAGCGCAACCAAAGGATATCCTTCGCCTTATCAACGCCAGTTCACTACCTATTTTTTATTAGTAATAACAACCCTGGAATATTAGTCCGCTACATCCATATCAGGAATAAATGAACCGATATTATAGGCTTCTAGCTTTGGCACTTTATTAACGCCATGTTCAAAATTAAAAATCGTAATTGTTCCTGGCGTTGCCGGTAACAACTGTTCTGGTGCCAGATTCAAAAAAACCTTACATGCTGCGCGAATAACGCCACTGTGAACAACTGCCAAAATATCGCTATCTTCTTCGTTCACCCAGAAACTCAGTGCCGAACCTATACGCAGGCAAAAGTCGGCCCAGCTTTCTCCTCTTGGGGGGGTGTAATCTCCAGAGCGCCAATTTCTATATTTCTCTGATGCAGACTTAATCAATTCAGGTTTTCGTAACCCCGTCCACTCCCCCATATTGATTTCTCTTAATTTACTGTCGGGAATAGCATCCGGATAACCCACGATTTCTGCAGTTTGCAGCGTTCTTCCCAAGTCAGATGAGACGACACGCCGAGGGGCCAGTAAACGAACGAATTCTTTTATGGATTCAGTCTGTTTAACCCCATTCGTGGATAGGCATGAGTTCGCGTGTCCCTGAAGGCGTGAATCCATGTTCCACAATGTCTCTCCGTGCCTGAGCAAAATAAGTCGCATAATATTATTCCTTTGTAAAACCCATCACAGCCCGTATCCAAGAATCCGGAACCAGGTAAAAATAGCCAGTGAGATCAATGATGCGCAAATAAAACAGGTTATTAACCCGTACTTCATTTGATCGAGTACACTGAAGAAACCGGCAGAAAAATAAATTGTATTTACTTTCGAATGAGGCGGCAGCGTAATAGTATATGTGAGCGTAAATGATGCTGCGAGGGCAAGCGTTACCGGATCCATTCCCAGTGTTTTTGCCAATGCAATGATAGAAGGTATTAATATCGTAGTTCTGACTGTCTTACTGGTGAAGATTAAATGGCTGTACATGCACATAAACACGACAACAATATAGACAAGATATGAACTCATGTTTTCAATGCCAAGCCCATAGACCAACTTCCCGATTAACCACTCTGCTCCCCCAGTAGACTCCAGCGTATTCCCTGCAGCATAAGCGCCTGCAGCGAATATCATTAAATCCCATTTAATATTAGCTTCAGACCAATTTAACAAACCTATTCTTGGCATCAAGCAGAGAATGGCTGCAATCACTGCCGTCATATAAACACTTATTTGAAAACCAAACATTCCCTGATGATAGCTTTCTGTCGCCCAAAGGACGACTGCCATCACAAAAATGTACATGGCTTTTCTTTCATTTTTTGTTAATTGACCCAGTTCTGCTCTTTCTGCTTTAAGTTTCTCTAGTGCTCCAGAAAAATCAACCTCCCCTTTAAATGAATAGAGTTTTAATCCAATTAAAAATGAAAGAGTCATTCCAACAATCGCAATGGGGAAAGAGGCAATAAGCCAATCCATATAGCCGATCGAACCACCTGCCTGAGAGTTAATAAAGCCAACCGCAATGATATTTGCAGCAGTCCCCGTCATAACGCCGGAAGTAGCAATGGCATCGGCCTGTACTCCTTGAAGCATCATCACTTTGCCAAAATTGCTTTTTCCTGGTGTGGCTTTGTAAATTTCCAATAAGATCATACAAATTGGCACCATCAACGTAGCACGAGCCGTTGTTGAAGGGACAAAGAAGACCAAGCAGAAGTTGATAATGATAAGTACAAAGAGTGCTTTTTTGGGGGTTTGGCCAAACCTTGTAATCATCCATAAAGCAAAACGACGGGCAATATTTGATTTGATCATCGCAGAGGTGAGCACAAATGCAGAAACCATCAACCAAATAACATCATAGCCGAGTGTAGCGAAGACGATTTTCTCTTTTGCCACCGTGCCTGTTAAGGGAAGCAAAACGATGACAATCATTGATGTCAGATAAATAGGCAAAGACCCACATACCCATAATGTCAAGGCCGCACAAAATATGGCAATCGCCTTTTGCCCCTCCAAACTGAGTCCTTGAGGTGTCTGGATATTTATTATAACCAGTAGGATAAATAGCGAAGCAGGGATCCCAATGTTTTTTAATGTCAGTTTTTTTTCGGGCTTTCGTGTTGAAGATGGTGCTGGTTTAACAAGTATATCGTTTACCTGCCTGTCAGTCTTTTCCATAACCGAATCCTCTTTATCGTAGGGTAGAGGCGCTCAGTATAGGGTTGTTGAGGCATATTGAAAATTATATTATAATATAGATATCATAAATTAATTTTATGGACTGGTATGAATTTAAATCAAATAGAAGCTTTTTTGGTATTATCTGAATGTCTAAGCGTGACAGAAACGGCTCAGCGTTTGTTTTGCACGCAACCTAGCATCAGCATAAAAATTCGCAAGCTTGAGGAGGATTTGAAAACGGTTCTTTTTGAGAGAGTCAATAATCGCTTATTCCTCACGCCTCAAGGAACGATATTCAAACAGTATGCCATCCAGATTATGAATCTGATAAAAGCATCAAGGGAGCATGTTAAACAGTTTGATAACCCATTACATGGCACAATAAAGTTCGGCGCAAGTAATTTTGCCGGTGTTTATTTGCTTCCAAAAATAATGGCGATATATAAAAAAGAAGCACCAACAGTAAATCTGAGCATGGATATATCTACATCCAGCCAACTTATTCATAAATTAGAATCTCAAGAACTTGAATTTTTAATTATGTCTGATCATATTTATATTGATGCAGAAAAATATAAACTGGATACATTTTTGACAGACCCACTGGTTGTTATTTGCTCACCTTCACATCGATTGGCAAAAATTGGCCATTGTCAGTTTTCAGATATCGAGTCGGAAACTTTTTTAATAAAACCAGAACACTCCGCAACACGAGACTTTATATTAAGTCGACTTGAAGAGGAGCATAAAACACTGCGTAATGTTATGGAAATAAGTAGCCTGGAAGGAATTAAGCAAGGTGTAATTCATGGGCTTGGCATCTCGATTGTCTCTAAACTTGCAGTTTTACACGAAATTCGTGCTGGAGTTTTATGTGAGATAGGGTTAGACGACATGACTTTCTCAAGAGGAATTCGTTATGTCCACCACAAAGATAAATACATTTCTCCAGCCACCAGAAACTTCTTGTCTGTATTAACCAAACAGTCAAACATGTAAGCATGCAAAAAACCGGTAATCCCGAACGGCACAAAAACAAAAAAAGCACCGAAAGATTGAACATTCGGTGCTTTTTATATTATCTGAATTTCCGTTATTCACTCTATCACTAGAAGATTAAGTGAACGCCATTACGGTAATTTCAGGCCCTTCAGTGGGCTTGCGCGATGCCTCTTACTTCAGCAGCGCCTGCGCCTTGGCCACCACGTTGTCCACGGTGAAACCGAACTCTTTGAACAGCTGGTCTGCCGGAGCCGACTCGCCAAAGGTGGTCATGCCCACGATGGCGCCGTTCAGGCCCACATACTTGTACCAGTAATCCGCGATACCCGCTTCCACCGCCACGCGCGCCGTTACCGAAGACGGCAGCACCGATTCACGGTAGGCCGCATCCTGCTTGTCGAACGCGTCGGTCGACGGCATCGACACCACGCGCACTTTCGTGCCCGCGGCACTCAGCTTGTCTGCCGCTTCCACCGTGATGCCCACTTCCGAACCGGTCGCAATCAAAATCACTTCCGGCGTGCCCGCGCAGTCTTTCAGCACGTAGCCGCCGCGGTACACGTTCGCCAGTTGTTCGGCGGTGCGTGGCTGCTGCGTCAGGTTCTGGCGCGAGAAAATCAGCGTGGTCGGGCCGTCGTTGCGTTCGATGCCGTACTGCCAGGCAACCGCCGATTCCACCTGGTCACACGGGCGCCAGGTGCTCATGTTCGGGGTCACGCGCAGGCTGGCGATTTGCTCGACCGGCTGGTGCGTCGGGCCGTCTTCG
>Ga0163161_10000124_pt1 | contig 72378 bp, 73 predicted proteins | sample S45metaG_FD_129847 | JGI IMG/M metagenome (GOLD analysis project Ga0163161, IMG submission 129847) | Switchgrass rhizosphere microbial communities from Kellogg Biological Station, Michigan, USA - S4-5 metaG | ecosystem: Host-associated > Plants > Roots > Rhizosphere > Soil | place: USA... | reverse complement strand
ATTACACAGGCACATAGTATGCCCAATAGCAAAATTTTCTTAATTTGCATGGCTTTTAATGGAGATTAAAGGTGAGCCGGATTTCCGGTTTAGCCACACGGGTCCGAACCGTGTGGCATTTTTATTTCGGGCAAATATAACCTCTATTTAGATCAAGTCCAAATAACAATTACTAATTATTGTGTTTCTTTAACCGCCGCTGTTTTAAAAAACAGCCTACACTTCTGAGCCTCTGTTCGTTACTCTACCATTTAATTATTCAAAAAGCCCAAAACCCTTTTGCATTAAAACATGTTATCTACATACAACAAAACCAATAAATATGAAAAAGTTAATGTATGTAATGGCGATTTCCGCATTAGCCTTTCAGGCTTGTAGTGGTGGTAATAAAGACGCCAAAGAAAGTGCCGACAGTTTAAATATGGCGAAAGATACCACCACAAATGCTGCCGCTACCGGAGGGATTGCAGTTGATGAAGCGGATTCGAAATTTACCACCCAGGCAGCGGTTGGCGGCATGGCCGAAGTAGAGTTGGGAAAACTGGCGCTCGAAAAAAGCAGTAATGCACAGGTTAAAGAATTTGCAACCATGATGGTGAAAGACCATGGCATGGCCAATGCCGAATTAATGACTATTGCTCAACAGAAAAACATCACCTTGCCAAGTACGGTGGATGATGAGCACAAGAAAAAGATGGAAGACCTGAGCAAAAAAACGGGGGCTGATTTTGATAAAGCCTATGTTGATGCAATGGTTGACGGACATAAATCTACCTTAAAATTAATGGAAGATGAATCAAGGGACGGAAAAGATGCAGACCTTAAAGCGTTTGCCACTAAAACAGCTCCGATAGTTCAGAGCCATTTGGTGATGATCAACAAGATTCATGATGGCATGAAATAATTTATGCTTAACCTCATTAAATCCCTTACTTTAACGTGAGGGATTTATTTTTTCATTAGCTCTCCCCATCAAGTCTCCAATTATCGAATTTATCTCTTCAAAGCTCATCGTTTTATTAAAACTCTGGTGGAGTATGCCAATCGATGAAAGTTTTTCTGCTAAGTATTTTTAAATACGGATAATTTCCGTTTAACTGCTTGCGTTGCTTCAGCTCATACAAAAAATGCCCGCCTAAGTCTACAATAATTTTTGCGGTAGCTAAGTACCATACACTATGTGGTTGCTTCCAGCAAAAAGAATACAAATTAGATGTGAATTTAATATCTTTAAGTTCTGAATGGTAAAAGTTGAGTATTTTAGGGCTAGGGTTACCTTGCATCACTTCTGACCTCCTTACCATTGATAGATGATCGGAATGGCAAAACTCGTAATCAGCAAGTTTCGGATCATCCACATTGGGTAAGTGTTTCAAAATTTTAAAGCCCTTAAACTTTTTGCCGTTCAATACCCAGATCAGGTTTGGATAAAAAGCTTCCCTACTATTCAATTCAGCAACTGTAATCGGCGAATTCTGGAATTCGATGGTATAACCCGATGGAGTAAATACATCAGCCCTGTGGATATCCGTATTGGCTGCATCAAAAAATGCAACTTCTCTAAAAGATGGTGGAAAAGCCAATTTCCAATCGCGGTGCCAGGCAGTTTCTTTTCGGTAATATTCTTTTTTAAGCAATGAAGTATCCTGTATGATCTCATGAGGAGGGATATTCTGTTTCATTTCACGATTGTCCATTCTCTTTAAAGGGATTAGAAGGCCAAATACAATTAGTTAGGACAACAAATTTAAACTAAAATTTTTAGCACTAAAAATACATCCGGTTAAAAAGGGATATATTTTGAAGTATTATCTAATAATTTTGCCAACCGTGCAACTTATGTCACTAATTCTGTATCTTTTGTATAAACAATTTAAGAATGAAAAATATCAGCTGCATCTTTTTTATAACCCTATTATTATTTGCGAACTACGTTTATGCGCAAACTTCAAAAAACATTTTCAGCGAAGATTTAAAGTTTTATAAAGACAGTCTGCCTGTTAAACATAAAAATCTTTTTGCAAAACTCCCTAAATCAGCATTCAATGCCATGGTTGCTCAACTTGAAAGGCAGACTCCCAGCATATCTGCTGAAAAATTTTATGTGGAATTGATGAAAATCCAAGCGGCCCTTGGTGATGAGCATAGCACCATTATTCCTCCCTACACCACGAAGTATCCGATCAGATTTGAGCGTTTTGATGATGGGCTGGTGATTACTGCTACGGATGAAGCAAACAAGAAACTTCTGCTTACTAAGGTGATCCGGATTGGTGATAAAACTTTAGCAGAAGCCGAAAAGATTGTTTCATCAGTAATTATCTCAGGCAATACCCCTTATTTTAATATCGCTGAAGCCAGTTATCTCGCAAGCCCAAGCCTGCTGTATGCCTTAAATATAAGTGCCGATCCAAATGAAGTAAACCTCGAACTTTTAAGTCCTGATGGCAAAACATTACAGGTAAAGTTAGATGCCATACCCAAAACCAAACAGTTAAATATGGTATACGATCCCTTATACGGAAACCTGCTTGCAAATACCAAAAAAGACAATTACTGGTATGCCATGGAACAAGGGAATTTATATTTTAATTACAATAAATGCGAGGATGACACTAAAAAGCCTTTTGAAGCTTTTAATGATAGTTTATTTACAGAAATTGAAAAGCAGAAACCGAAACATATCATTATCGACTTACGTATGAACGGTGGTGGCAACAGTGCCGTATTAGAACCCTTTATCGAAAAGATTAAAAACAATCAGTTAAATAAAAAGGGGAAGATTTTCGTGCTGATTGGTCGGGCAACCTTTTCTTCCGCCATCATGAATGCAATTAAACTCAAAAAGGAAACAAAAGCCATCTTAGTTGGCGAAAATACGGCGGGTACCATTAACCATTACGGTGAAGTGCGTGCATTTAATTTACCAAATACCAGATTACAGGTAAACTACTCAACACAATATTGGGAAAACTGGAAAGGGCATGACGGACCGCTTGTACCGGAAGTGAAAATTTCAAGGAATTTATCAGATTTATTAAAAGGAAATGATAAAGTATTGACCTATGTGATGGAACAGTAATCTGATGAAAACTTTATCATATCAATTATCAGGATAAAATCTATTTAGATTGAGCATGAGACAGATACTTGTTCATGCTTCATTTTATTGTCCGCTACTCGTTACAGAATGATAACTTTGCAGTATGACCATCCAAGAAGTACAGCAGTTAGAAGATTTTTTTGCCCAGGCCGGAAAACAGCAGGTGCCTATTTATCTTAATCAAGCTACCGTAATTACGAATTATGCTCATTTTCTGGAAAGCCATTTTATGCCGCTAAGACTCAATCCTGATGCAAAAGTGAACCTGCCACTTATCCATAGGTTAAAAATGTTAAAGTTGCTGATCGAATCGAATACTTAAAAAGCCTGGCATAAATCAGTTTGATCGAACGCTTTTAATATGATGGTCATTTCCTTAAAGTCATTTTAACGGCTTTTCCTTATTGCCTTTAAAACTTAACACACTTTAGTTTTTAAAATAAATATTTCCAACTATATTGGGCGCAAATGGTTATTCCTATATAATTGATCCCTATTTATGACTAAAAATATATTCATTGCTTCGGCCGAACCCTACACCGGAAAATCAGTAATTGCCTTCGGAATGATCAATATGTTGTTGGCGAAAACCCAAAAAGTGGGTTACTTTAAACCCATTATTGCACAAGATGATCCCAATCAAAAGGACGAACATGTAGAAGCCATGCTGGATTATTTTTCGCTTCCTGTTAAATATGAGGATGCTTTTGCCTTTACCCGGCAGGAAATGCTGCACCAATCGGAAGATAGCGGAGCAATTATCAATACCATCATCAGTAAATATAAAAAACTCGAGGATAATTATGATTTTACGGTAATAGAGGGAAGCGATTTTTTAGGCGAAGGGATGGCCTTCGAATTCGAATCGAATGCGCTCATGGCCAAAAACCTGGGCGCACCTGTTTTAATTGTGGTATCTGGAAAAAATAAAACAGCCAGTCAGCTTTTCAAATCTGCCATTAACATTTACCGGAACTTTTTGCTGCGTGATGTCCAGGTGTTGGGTGTTGTGGCCAATATGGTTAATCCTGAAGAGGCCGACCGTATTAAACAAGCCTTAACAAATCAGTTGCCGGCCGAACTGCTTATCGCGGTTATTCCGACTGAAACAGGTTTGCAAAGCCCAACCATGAAAGAAATCACCTTGGCGCTGGGTGGTGAAGTGCTTTTCGGGTCTGAATTACTGGACAATCAGGTTGACAACTTTGTAACCGGAGCCATGATGCTGCCCAATTTTTTAAGGCACATTAAAGATAACCTGCTGATTGTAACGCCGGGCGACCGGGGTGATATTATTATCGGTGCGCTACAGGCCAATTTATCAGCCAATTACCCTAAAATTGCAGGTATTGTTTTAACCGCTGGCAGCTTACCCGATGAGCCGATTATTAAACTGATTGAAGGTTTACAGACCATCATCCCGATTATTGCGGTACAAAAAGGAACTTTCGAAACCACCACCACCATTGGTGGTATCCACTCTAAAATCACGATCGAAAACAAGAAAAAAATCGCCATAGCGATAGAGCTTTTCGAAAAATATGTAGATATCAAAGCTTTGGATGATAAGATCATCACCTTCAGTTATCAGGGTATTACACCACACATGTTCCAATACCAATTGGTTAAATGGGCCAAACGTGATAAAAAACATATCGTTTTACCAGAAGGAAACGACGAACGTATTTTAAAGGCAGTAGAAAAACTGATTACCCAGGATATTGTAGACATCACTCTTTTAGGAGATCCGGTTGAGATTACCAATAGCATAAAACGTTTGGGATTAAACTTAGATACCAATACCATAAAAATCCACAATCCAGGACATTCGGCTCATTACAACGATTATGTAGATACCCTGCACGAATTGCGTAAAGCTAAAAACGTGAACCTGGAAATGGCCAGGGATATGATGACCGATGTTTCTTACTTTGGTACCATGATGGTTTACAAGGGCGATGCCGACGGAATGGTTTCGGGAGCGGTACATACTACCCAGCACACCATCAGGCCCGCGTTGCAGTTTGTTAAAACCAAACCGGGTGTATCGGTGGTTTCTTCGATCTTTTTTATGTGCTTACCAGAACGTGTGGCCATATTTGGCGATTGTGCGGTTAACCCCAATCCTACTGCCCAGCAACTGGCAGAAATTGCCATTTCATCGGCAGAAAGCAGTGCGAAATTTGGAATTGAGCCCCGCATCGCGATGCTTTCCTATTCATCCGGAACATCTGGCGAGGGTGAAGATGTAGAACGTGTAAGGGAAGCTACCGCAATCGTTAAGGCAAGGCATCCCGAACTCAAAATAGAAGGGCCGATACAATATGACGCAGCGGTAGACCCACTTGTAGGTAGACAAAAACTACCAGGATCTGATGTAGCAGGAAGGGCAAGCGTACTCATCTTCCCTGATTTGAATACCGGGAACAACACCTACAAAGCCGTACAGCGTGAAACGGGCGCACTGGCCATTGGTCCAATGTTGCAGGGCCTGAATAAACCCATTAACGACTTAAGCCGTGGTTGTACCGTGGATGATATTTTTAATACCGTTGTGATTACAGCAATCCAATGCCAAGACAATTAATATGAACATTTTAGTAATCAACTCAGGAAGCAGTTCCTTAAAATACCAGCTTTTTAAAATGCCGGAAAAAGCACCTGTTTGCAGTGGCCTGGTAGAACGTATTGGTATTGAAGGCTCTTTTATAAAACATACCGTTTACAACAAAGGTGAAAAACACAATATTGAAGAATCTGGCTTTATCTCTAACCACGGAGAAGGTTTAAAACAGGTTTTGACTTTATTAACACAGGGCGAATACGCTGTAATTAACAGTCCGGATGATATTGAAGCTGTTGGTCACCGCGTAGTACATGGTGGTGAACACTTTTCAGGTCCGGCAATGATTACCGATGAGGTAAAACAACAGATCAGAAAGCTTTTTTCACTGGCACCCTTGCACAATCCGGTTAATTATAAATGCATTGAAGTTGCTGAACAAACTTTTGTAAACGCCAAACAGATTGCAGTTTTCGATACGGCATTTCACCAAACCTTACCTGCACAAGCCTATCGCTATGCTATCCCAGAGTGGTATTACAAGGAGCACGGCATCAGGGTTTATGGATTTCATGGCACAAGCCATAAATATGTAAGTGAACAGGCAATTGCCTGGTTAAACCAAGAAGACACCAAAATAATCAGCATACATCTAGGTAACGGATGTAGCATGGCGGCCATTAAAAATGGAAAATCGATCGATACCAGCATGGGTTTTGGTCCTTTAAGCGGATTAATGATGGGCACACGCTCAGGAGATATCGATCCATCGGTTATTTTTCATTTAATGGAACATGCTGGATATACGCTCGAACAATTGAGCACTTTGGTGAATAAACAATCGGGGCTGTTGGGCGTAGGTGGATCTAGTGATATGCGTGACATCAGAAAACTGGTAAGTGAAGGAAATGCAGCTGCAGTTTTAGCGCTTAAGCTTTATGCATACCGGATCAGGAAATTTATTGGGGCTTATGCAGCTATTTTAAATGGCATTGATGCCATTATATTTACTGCTGGTGTTGGCGAAAACGACAGCAACATGCGTGAGGCGGTATGCACCGAACTCGGCTACCTGGGCATTGAATTGGATCCAGCGCAAAACATAGCCTACAAAGGCGAACTGAAAGAAATTAACAGCTCTGATTCAAAGGTTAAGATATTGGTGATACCAACCAACGAAGAATACGAAATTGCACACCAGTGCTTTGGGCTTTTGGGCTAACTTTAAGACTTCCGAAGTTAGCAGGGTTTAAGACCACAGCGCAACTTCGGAGGTTTGATCAGCTAGGCCTCTTCCAAAATAGATAAAATATTGCCTGCAGGATCTCTAAACCAGGCAATGTTTGGTCCGCCGTTTCCTCTGGAAATCCCTTTCTCATCCGTTCTGATCGACTCCTGATTGTAAATCTCGAACTTTACTCCTTTCGCTATGAGTTCGTCGGCTGCCTGATCGATATTTCCGACAGGAAAATTGAGTACCGTAAAGGTTGCCGGAACATGATTTGGTTTTGGATATAATAATATGTTTGTTGAACCAGCAATAGCCACTTCAATTACACCCATTGGATTATCTTTTACTTCAAGGCCTAATACCCCATTATAAAAGTCTTTTGCTTTCTGTATATCGTCTACAGAAAATGAGCTGAATGCTTTTGAGTTTTCTAACATGATTTCTTTTATTTATTCAAATGTCCAAGAGAACGCATAGTTAAATTTAGCGGATATAAATCATCGGATCAGGTTGCATAAGCGGCAAAGTACAGGCCTAAACGAGACAATTTTCTTTAGCTTTTCCAGGCGCCCAATAAACGTCTGATCACTACAATTTCAGCAATATGGTAAGCATTATGATCGGCAATCTGCAGGGCTTCGCGCAATACACTTTGTCCATCGCCATGCGGGATGGGCGCATATAAATCTACCGAATCCAATAAAGTAATAAATTCTTTCAGATCACTATCAATCTGTTTTAGTGTATTGTTCCAGGCCTGTTCATCTTTAGGCGCCGGTTCTTCAGGCCAGTATTCATCCGGCCATTTTGGCGATTGGTGCGAACCATCCTTACTAAATTCGAGCATATCCCACTGGGCAATTTTAATGTGTTCTGCCAGTTGCCAAATGCTGTAAGGCAATCCGTGCGGTTTTTCACCTAAAAGATGAAAGGACAGATTGGCAACTGCGTCTTTAAATCCTACGTGCGCTCCGCCTCCATTTAATAATTTTTTCAGTTCCGTAACCAGTATCGAAGTTTGATTTTCCATAATAAATGTAGATTCTATTAACCTAACAAATGTGATTCTCATAGGTTTGTATAAAATTCACTTTCCCAGAGAGGTTTGTTTTTTTTCCATGTAATTCTGCTAATTTTGGGCATGAACCTATCTTTTCCGATCCTAAAAGCATACACTTACCTCAATACCGCGAATTCGGGCATTTTATCAACCAATATAGCCGAATGGAGAAGCAAACATGATGAAGCCTTTATCTCCGGCGGAAGTATTTTCAGAATGGAAAGCCTGCCGATGATAAGCGACCTTAGAAATAACATTTCCAGGCTTTTCGGATCAAAACCAAATAATACCTATCTCGTTCAGAATTTCTCAGTTGGCTTTAATACTTTATTGGCCGGATTGGATAAAAATCACCGTTTTTTATTGCTGGAAGAGGAATATCCTTCGGTGAGTTACCCGGTAACCAGCATGGGTTTCGATTACCACAGTATAGGTATCGATAAAAACCTAGAAGACAACATCATTCAGGCGATTGATACATTTAAGCCAACCATATTGGCATTTAGCATGGTGCAATACATCAGCGGGTTAAGAATGGATGATGACTTTATTCAGAAAATAAAAAGCACTTATCCCGATCTTTTACTGATCGGTGATGGCACCCAGTTTCTGGGCACTTTAAACTTTAACTTTGAAAAATCAGGATTGGATGCCTTGATCGGCAGTGGCTATAAATGGCTCTTGGGTGGTTACGGAAACGGATATGCTTTGCTTTCTGATCAGATGAAAGATGCCATCTACCATAAAAATAAACTGGCAGAACTGCCTACTGCACCATTTTTAAAGGGTAAAGACCATTTATCGATGTGTTTCGAACCCGGACATTTAGATACCTTAAATTTTGGCACTTTAAACGAAAGCTTAAATTACCTCGGTGCAATTGGCTTCGAAGCGATTGAAAAAACAATCCAGGCACTGAGCAACAAAGCACGATTGGAATTAAATTCAAGAGGATTGATCCCAGACTGGACAATGGAACGAAAATACCAGTCGACTATTATGAGTATGCCTTTGGATCAAAAAACAGTAAGTCAACTGGCCGAGGCAAAAATACTCTGCTCGCCAAGAGGAACGGGCACACGGATTTCATTCCACTTTTATAATACAGAAGAAGATTTGAATCAGCTGTTACAGATTTTGGATAATAGAAGTTAATCTACCTTCCATATGGCATCTACAAAATACTGATGTTGATCGAAAAAACGTTGAAGCGGTTTAAATCCTGTTTTCTCTGCCAATTGATCGATATCAGCAAGTGAATATTTTTGTGAGATTTCCATAAAAATATGTTCGTTTTCTGCAAAGTGAATGGCATTTTGACCAATGTTCACAATCTGCTTTTTTAAACTGATCAGATAACTTTTACAAGCCCCAGATCCAGGATCATAACTGGCATAGTGTTCAAAATTGTTTAAGTCGAAATTACCATCAAGCTCTTTATTGATGCGTTGTAGCAAATTGAGATTAAATGACCTGGTAATTCCGCCCTTATCGTTATAGGCAGAAAGGATCTGCTGAGGATTTTTTTTCAGGTCAAAACCGATAATGAGCAAATCGTCAGGAGAAAGCAGCGTTTTGAGTGAAATACAGAATTTCTCCGCATCGGGAATATTCATATTGCCGATATTCGCGCCCATAAATAACACGACCTTTCTACGGCTGGATAATTCGGTAGCTCTTTTCAGCATATCAAAATAATCACCATTTAAGCCCTTCATATCCAGTCCCTGAAGCTTTTGAGGGAGGTTTTCCTCGAGATCTGCAATTACATGCGCTGAAATATCAATCGGAAAATAACTGAATTCGACTTGCTTGTCCAGAAGTGATTTTAAAAGATGGATGGATTTTGTGGCATCGCCGGCACCCAGTTCAATCAGATCAAAAGCAGTTCCATCGGCAGCAATTGACTGCGAAAGCTGACTGGCCTGATATTGGAGAATTTCCATCTCGGCATTGGTTAAATAATATTCATCCATTTCCATAATCTGCTGGAAAATACGGTCTCCGGTAGCATCATAGAAATACTTGGAAAGCATAAATTTCGGTTCAGATTGCAAGCCTGTTAGGGTTTCTTGAAGGAACTGTGTTTTGTGATCTGTTGTCGTTTCGATAGTGGTGGTGCTCATATGTATACTATTTTGCTAATCGGATGCCTGTATATTGCCACCTTAAATGCGGGTGGAAGAAATTTCTGTACGTAATACGCGAATGATTTTCGGGTGTGGCTATAGATGCACCGCGCAGGACCTTTTGGTTAACCATAAATTTGCCATTGTATTCGCCTATTGCTCCTGGTGCCTTACTGAAACCAGGGTAAGGTAGATAAGCGCTTTCTGTCCACTCCCACCGTTCGCCCCAACCGAAGTTTTGAGCGGCTATTTCCCACTCAAACTCTGTGGGCAAACGCATGCCTTTCCAGCTTGCAAAAGCATAAGCTTCGTAATAACTAACGTGGCTTACCGGAGCACTTAAATCAACTGGTAAAAGTCCATTTAAAGTGTAATGATGCCATTCGCCATCAATCAGATGCCAGTACATTGGCGAGGTGATATGGTTGTTCTTAACCCAATCCCAACCCTCAGCATGCCAGAAATTAAAGTTCTCATAACCACCTACACTGATGAATTCAATAAATTCGGCATTGCTCACCAATGTTTTACTGATTGCAAAATCCTGCAGATATACCTTATGCCTGTTTAATTCATTATCAAAACTGAAATCCTTTCCTTCATAGCCAATTTCATAAATCCCTTCAGTGACATTCAGAAATTCAGATGCTGTTTCACTTATAGAATGAACCTCTTTCCTATCTTTCGAATAAACCGGAAAAAGCGGATTATTCCCTAAAATGTATTTGATATCGGTAAGCAACAATTCCTGATGCTGCTGCTCATGGTTAAAACCCAAAATCAACAGTTCCTTTACGTCATCCGTTAACACCATGTCTAAAAATTTTACCATGGCCGCATCAACATAAGTCCTGTATTGGTAAATTTCATTTACACTGGGCCGGCTCAAATTCCCCCGGTCGGTACGGATTACCCGGTTGCCAACAGTTTCATAATAACTATTGAAAACGAAGTTGTAATCATCGTTATATACCTGATAATTAACCGAAAAAGGCTTTAATATAAAGGTTTCAAAGAACCAGGTAGTATGACCCAAATGCCATTTGGGCGGACTTACATCCGCAATGGGCTGTACTACATAATCTTCGGTTTGCAGGGGTTCGCAAATTTGTTCGGAGCATTTCCTGATCCTCAAGTATTCTTCTACCAGTGTCATTAATTTTTATCTAGATAGTTTTTAAGGTCTGTGATGGTATTAACATTCAGATCTTTTGATTGTTTTTGCCGCATCATTAAAGCATACGAATTGTTAAAACCTATTGGTTTAAGCCATTTGATCTGATATTTCTTTTCAAATTCTGCCGACACATAATTGTAGGTTTTTTCTTTGTCGTGCGCCATTTGCTTTGCAACTTTTGGGTCGGGCTGTAACAAAACAAGTAGTCCTGTGCCAGTATATTCAGGATAAAAATCAATCTGATCATTTGTTAGCGCATCAAAGCAGATTTTTGTCCCGCCCAATCCGGTTTTTGTGGATACTTCATAATCCGTATTGCCTTTAATCAGCATACTGTACATTTCGGCCAGGATATATTGCTCACCAAAAATCTTCGACCCTATTCTAACCGTACCACTATGTCCATTTTTCGGTGCTTTATACAGGCCTGCGCTAATCAAAAAATCCTTAGCCACCCGCTCAGGAGCCTGGTGCAGGTAATCTGTTCTATAGTTCAGGTCAGTCATAACAGCGTCCGTGATTTTATCTGCCAGTAGATTAAGTGTTTCTTCCAATTGGGGAAATCGCTTTAGTGCTTCATTCCGAACAATTGGCGCTGCATAATAGGGCGGGAAAATGTTTTTATCATCTTTTAAGATCTTCAGATCGAAAGCTTTTAAACGGCCATCTGTTGAATAACCACTAATCACATCCAGTTCTTTCGAGAAAGCAGCTTTATACATCACCGCATCACTGATCACAATGGTATGGATCTTTAAACCATATACAGACCTGAGTCCGAGATCACCATCCTGTCTGCCCATAAATTCGGGGGTAAATCCAGCCGTTAGCGTAGAACCATAAGCCGAAGGAAGTGCATAAAAGCCACCTAACACCAATATGACAACAGGAAAAACATATAACGCTTTCCTTAGCTTCTTGAAATCCATTTTTTGAACCAGCGAAAGCAAGGCATCAAGGATAATGGCAAGCAGTGCCGCGGGGATTGCCCCTGCCAGAATCATATTGGTATTATTGAGGGAGATGCCTCCAAAAATAAATTCACCTAATCCGCCGGCGGCAATAAAAGAGGCCAATGTAGCCACGCCAACATTAATCACTGTGGCCGTACGGATACCCGCTAAAATAACGGGCATAGCCAGGGGCAATTCTACTTTTAACAATATCTGGCTTTTGCTCATTCCCATGGCCCTGGCAGCCTCTTTAACGTGCTGATCAATGCCAATAATACCCGTATACGTATTGCGGATAATTGGTAAGAGGGCATAAATGAGCAATGCGACTATGGCCGGTTTGGCACCGATACCCAAAACAGGAATCATAAAACCCAGTAAGGCAATGCTTGGAATGGTTTGTAATACTCCTGCAATACCCAAAACCGTACCCGAAAGTTTTCTTTTTCTGGCGATCAAAATACCCAAAGGCAAACCAATGGCAATGGCCAGTAACAGGGAAATAAAGGTTAAACCTACATGTTGCAGGGTTTGCGTGAGCAATTTATCAGATTGCCCCTGCATAAACTGCCATAAGCTTTGCTGTTGCTCATTCATGTGCCTGCGCGTTTTGAAACTGGTTAAATCCTTTGGTTAACTGTTCGAAATTAAACATTCTGCTTTCTTTATTTTGTCCCGAGATGAGCAATTCAGACCGATCATTGCTCCTTAACAACTCCATGGCTTCCCAAACGTTCAGATCAGCAGACAAACCTTTACCATCCTGTAGTGTTTCTTTAGGTAAATACGCCCAAATGTCCTGTATATTAACCACTTTAAATTCCAACGCAAGTTTCTGACCGGCCAAAAATTTCCTGGCAAAATCGTTAACCGGTTGAAAAGCAATTCCTTTGGTGTTCCCATCTGGATGATTTGCCCTTTATCCATTAAACATATGCGATCGGCGAGTTCGAAAGCTTCCTGAACATCATGCGTAACCATCACAATGGTTTTCCTTTTTAACTCTTCCAGTGCTTTAAATTCCTTTTGGATGCTGCTACGGGTAACATTGTCTAACGCGCCAAAGGGCTCGTCCATTAACAATACTGCCGGATCTGTAACCAGAGCACGTGCAAGGCCAACGCGTTGTTGCTGCCCACCACTCAGCTCGTGCGGAAACATATTAAGCGCACTTTCGGGAAGATGCAGTTTAACAATTAGTTCCCGGGTCCGGTCTTCGGTTTTTCTCTCTTCCCATTTTAAAAGCTTTGGCACAACAGCAATATTTTCAGCAATGGTATAATGTGGAAAAAGCCCGATATTCTGCATCACATACCCAATGCCTTTCCGTAGTTCATCAGGATCCTTCCTGGTGATATCTTCACCATTGATAAAAATCTGCCCTGCATCCGGATCAATCAAACGGTTAATCATCTTCAAAGTAGTCGTTTTACCACATCCACTGGTACCCAATAACACCAGTGTTTCCTTTTCAGCCACTTTAAAAGAGACATGATTTACGGCACGGGTGTCGCCAAATTTCTTGCTTATCGCCTTTAATTCGATCATTTACTTATCGAGTTTCATAAATAGATTATTCAACGATTCTGAGTAGGTAGGATGTGCGAACACACAATATCTGATCCTATCGTAGGTAATACCACCTTCCATTGCCATCTGCAATACCGACATAATCTCTCCGCCTTCCGAGGCCAAAATAGCAGCTCCCAATATTTTTTTAGTATCGGCATCTACCACAGCTTTCATCAGACCTAAGGTTTCGCCAGTTTCTATGCCCCTTGCAACGTTAGTCATCGGAAGAACAGCAACCTTATAATTCAATTTCTGTTCTTTTGCTTCCTTTTCAGAAATCCCGATCCTTCCGAGCTGTGGATCGGTAAACATGCAGTAGGGTACCGGCCGATCGTGAATGGAATAATTGGTGCCCTCAATCAGGTTGCGGTAAACAATTGTATAATCGTTATAGGCAATATGGGTAAATGCCGGACCGCCCTTTACATCACCTAAGGCGTAGATACCTTTAATATTGGTTTCCAATTTTTCATTAACCAGGATATGTCCGCGGTCATCGAGTTTAACACCACAGTTTTCGAGCCCCAGATCGGCTGTTTGTGGTGTGCGGCCTGCGGCCACCAAAATATGGCTGGCGCTTATATTCTTCTTGCCTTTACCCGAATGGAGTTCAATATGAACCTGCTTTTTATCTTTGGTGATCTTATTGATTTCGACATTGGTAATGAGTTCGATCTTTTCATCCGTTAAAATTTCGGTCAGTGCTGATGAGATATCCTGATCTTCTTTGGCTATTATGCCACCTGATTTTTCCAGAATGGTTATTTTACTGCCAAACCGATTAAACATTTGTCCAAACTCCAATCCAATGTAATTCCCGCCAATAACCACCAGGTGTTCAGGAACAGCTTCAATATCTAAAATTGTTGTGGATGTAAGGTAATCCACTTCAGTTAATCCTTCAATTTCCGGTATGGTTGTTTTTGCACCGGTATTGATAAAAATCCAATCGGCACTTACCTCTTCTTCACCGCCCTGGTTAAGCGATATGGTAAGTTCCTTCCTTCCGCTAAACCTGGCCGTTCCAAAGATAAGCTCCAGTCCTTTGGTATTTTTGATTCCTTTTTCGGACGACGATCTGAATTGCATGACAATATCATCCTTCCGTTGTTTTATCTTTTTAAAATCGATTTTTACCGATCCGATTTCTACGCCTAATTCGTTTGCTTTCCTAGCCTGATAAACAGCCCTTGCCGATGCTACCATTGCTTTAGTAGGTGTACAGCCATCGTTGATACAAGTGCCACCAACCAATCTCTTTTCTATGATCAGTGTCTTTTTTCCTGCTTCAGCGAGTTTCTTGGCCAATGGCGTACCCGCCTGCCCTGCTCCTATAATTATTGCATCGTAGTGTTTCATTGATCGGATTTGTTTTGTTCTGACAGATATAACTTAAATATTAGATCAATGTTTGACCAATATCATTTATTCTATGCTCAATCCTAAGTTCGAATAAAAAAGTTACAAACTATATTTAAAAATCTACGTTAGATCATTATAGACATTTAATTGACAAACATAAATCCTTAATCCAATGCACACTCAAACCACAGAAAACACAAACCTTACTGTTTATATCCAGGATGATACTTCGATTGAAGATAAAAGAGAAATTTTATTGACTGGTTTATTGGATACCCTGAACAGCGAAACGGAATCTTTTAATTAGAGGTGATTATAACATTATTTTATAACCAGATCAGACATTTAAATGGCATATAAACTAGAGTGTTAGCACTAATTGGGTTTATTGGAGCTTTAAGTCGTTAGCTTCTCAAAAAACTTAGGTTATCTTACCTTAATGTTTGAAGACAAGACGAGATACAAATACATATTATACATTAATTACTCATACCGTCACCCTGATCCGAGAGCTATCGGATTTATTTCAGGGTCTTTATAACAAAAAAGATGCTGAAATAAATTCAGCATGACGATGCGTGGTAAATAAACACTCGTTGAAAAAAAGAAAAAGGCCTGTCCCTTTCTATCTAAATCAATGTAGCAAATTATTTAAGAAACCTTAATGCATGATGAACTGCGCCCTTCGCAGGTTATCAGTGGTCTGCAAAATCTTATCCCTGAGTTTTGAATTGTAGTTCGGGTGCGATTTCAGAAAATCCTGAACCACAGCATTTGCATTCTCACTATTATAACCAGAGAATATAGCAGCCAGCCACGATTGTGGGAAAAAGATATCCCCTGTTTTCTGGATCTCTTCCAATAAACCCAAACTTTCGCCAAGGTATTGAACAGAAGCGGATTGCCTTAAAGGGTGATGAAGATAAGATAAGGCCGTTGTTACCCAGGCTTCTTTCTGGCGGTTCTTTCGCTCCTTTAAACTTTTGAAAAAGCCATCCCGCTCTTTAACATCCAGTGATAGCGCTGGCATTAAATAAATTAACCGGTTTTTGCGGTCCTCATTCTTAGTCCGCGCCAACTGCTCCTTTAAAATAGTATTCACAGTATCGGTTTTAAGGGCTAAAGTAAAAGCTAAGGCGCTATAATCATCTTCCAACAGTTTGATCCCTTCAGGAGCCGACTGGTTTAACCAGATATTGTACATCCTTTTACCTGCCTCTGTGCTCAGATACACATTCTGATAAGCATTAAACAGAATTTTCTTGTTGTTTGCTTGTTGCTGTTCATTTAGAGCCCCCCAAATCGTTTTCTCTAGTGTACCATGCACCGCTGCTCTTTTTTCTGAAGTCAGAAATGTCCAGTAAATATTGGTCATGTAACCAGAAAGCAACCTCAGGTTCATTTCGTTTTTCTCGGCACTTAGCCCTTTAAGCAAAATATTTAAAAGCACATCAGGTTTACTGCCCCTGCCCGAAAGCATATTCTCATAGGCATTGATATAAGCAGAAGCCCTTTCTAAAGGATCAACCAGAGCGTAAAGATTTTCCATTAAGGGTTGATCTATAGGAAAAAGTCCATAACCAGTACCATTGGCATTAAATAAGACATATTGAGGTTTTGAAAGCCCTTTCGCTTCATTTAAAACCGTTTCAGCATTCATCGCGTTAACCGTTAAGATCCTGGTGCTACCTGGATAAACCAGTTTAACCGTAAAAGACTGCGGCCATATCCTTGGTGCACCTGTTTCACTTTTCTGGCTGATGCTAAAATCGCTTATTTTATCACCATTGTATTTAATAGCATAACTAAATACCGGTCGGCCGGGCTCATTTACCCAAACCTTATTCCAGCCGTATAGATCACTTTTGCTGTATTTACTTAAAATGGCAATCAGATCATTCCAGGTAGCATTACTGTAACTGTATTTTTTCAGGTATTCCCGGATTCCTTTTTGAAAATTTTCCTTCCCCATCAACAGCTCGAGTTGACGCATCATGATCGGGGCTTTATGATAGATGATGTTACCATACATCGAACCGGCTTCCTGCAGATTATCCAATTGCTGGCGGATGGGATTGGCCCCTAAGGTGCGGTCTACGCCATAGGCCGCCGGATAATGATCTTGCAGAAACTTAAGGTCGAAGGTACTTTTGCCCATTAACTTTTCGGTTACCTTATCCGCCATAAAATTGGCAAATACCTCTTTCATCCAAACATCATTAAACCATTTCATCGTAACCAGATCGCCAAACCACATGTGTGCCGTTTCGTGAGAAATCAGATTAGCGCGCGAAATAAACTGATCTTTGGTAGCCCCCTGATCCAGAAACAAAGCTGATGCCTTATACTGCACCTCACCAGGGTGTTCCATACCGCCGAACTGAAAATCGGGAATCCCGACGAAACCTATTTTCTGAAAAGGAAATTTGATGGCCGTCCAATCTTCTAAAAAATTGATCGCATCGCGATGTGCCACAAAAACAGAATCTACACTGAATTTGATCTTAGCTGAATCGGTTTCCCGGTACAGAAATTCCATATCGCGCTGATCCATTTTCTTATTGATGAACGCATATTTTCCTGCTGTAAACGAGAACAGATAGGTAGGCAGTTTATCCGAATTGTTAAAGTGGTAAGTAACTGAACTACCCTGCTCCAATGAATCTTTTCTAATTGCATTAGTCATTACCTTCCAATCAGTTGGCACCGTTAACGAAAGTAAAAAACTAGCTTTCAGATCTGGCTGGTCAAAACAAGGAAATACCGTTCGGGCATGATCCGGAACAAAAAGTGCATATAAGAAATCTTTGTTTCTATTAAGTGATTCGTTACCTGCAATGAATTCAATTCCGATGTGGTTATTCCCGAGCTTTAAATACATCTGATCTACCAGAATATGTTCATCTTTAAAATCAACAGGTATTGCTTTCCCATTCACTGAAACCTTCTTTAAATGATCTGCATTTTGCTTAAAGTCTATTTGTAACTGAGCTAATTTACTTAACTTGAAATCAATGCTTTCAGTTGAATAAATTGAATCCGTTTGTTGTGCAGGAACAGTAAAGTGAAGCTGGTACCGGATACGGCTTATTGATGCGCTTCTGGAATTTGCCAGCGCCAGAGAAACGCCTGGTTCTACTGCAACCTGCTGCGCAGTCTTTTGTGCAAAACAGGAAGTACCCAATAGTAAGAAAAAGCCGAAATATTTCGTAATCGTATTCATCATGTAAAAATTATTCTCCCTTAATCATTTGTAAAATGGTACCGTAACTCATCCAAACCATGGTGAGTACCACAGCCAAACCAGTGAGTGTTAGCCAAAGCGGCTGTTTATAATTCGCAATAATTTTGGTTTTATAAGCAGCAACAAGCATAATCCCCAATGCAATGGGCAAAATAAAACCGTTAATGGCACCTACGGTAAGCAATATTTTGACGGGTTTACCTATCAGGATAAAAATAACGCAGGAGATGGATATAAAAGCAATAATGATTTCTCTATTGTATTTTAATATGGTGGGGTGAAAACTTTTGATAAAAGAAATGGAGGTATAGGCCGAACCTACTACTGAAGAAATACCCGCAGCCCAGATCACCACACCAAAAATTTTATATCCTATTTCACCGCTCGCCAGTTTAAAAACTGAAGCCGCCGGGTTAGCAGGATCTAAAGTTAAGCCTTTACTCACCACACCTAAAGCCGCAATAAACAACAACAAACGCATAATCGAGGCGAGCCCGATCGCACTTAATGCCCCCTTGTTTACCGCGCCTAAATTCTGGATTCCGGTTTGCCGGGCATCCAATAAACGATGGGCACCCGAAAAGGTAATATAACCACCCACCGTACCACCAACAATGGTTAAAACGGCTGTAAAACTAAATTGTGTTGGGTTAACCGCCCTTAAGGCAGCTTCTGCCAGTGGTGGAGAACTGGTATAAGCGATAATCAAAGCCAATACGATTTTGATCAGCCCCATGGTTTTGGCAAAAACATCCATGGCTTTACCAGCCTCCTTGTAAATGAAGATCCCGATGGCCATAATGGCGCTGATTACCACGCCCTGACCAACACTAATACCAAATAACACGTTTAAACCCAGGCCTGCACCTGCGATGTTACCGATATTAAAAGCCAGGCCACCTAAGAAAACCAGAAAAGAAATGAAGTAACCTAAACCAGGAAATACTTTATTGGCAATATCCTGTGCAGGTTTATCGGCAACGGCGATAATCCGCCAGATATTAAGCTGCGCAATGGCATCCAATATAATGGACAATAAGATCACAAAGGCAAAACTGGCCCCCAATTGCTGGGTGAAAACGGCAGTCTGTGTTAAAAAACCGGGACCAATAGCTGATGAAGCCATTAAAAAAGCGGCACCTAAGAGTACACTCCAGTTGTATTTTGGCTTCATATTGTGGGTGCTTTAATAGAAATCCCTTCCTTGGTTAACCTTTCGGAGATTAATCTGGCAAAAGCCACGGCGTGTTCACCATCACCGTGCAAACAAAGGGTTTCAGCCCTAAGGGAGATGTGATTTCCATTTACACTCTTTACTTCCTGTTTTAGTGCAAAATCTATTACCTGTTTAATGGCTTCTTCTTCACTGTTAATCAATGCATTTTCTGCAGTGCGTGGGGTTAGCAAACCATCATCCTGATACGTTCGGTCGGCAAATACTTCCGATGCCGTTATAATCCCTTTATCTGCTGCCTCACTGATCATCTTGCTTCCTGCAAGCGCATATAAAATCAAACCCGGATCAAAATCGTAAACCGCCTGAACTATGGCTTTAGCTAAATCTGCATCTTTCGCCGCCATATTATACAGCGCGCCATGTGCTTTAACATGGTGTAACTTGCTACCAGCCGCTTTCACAAAGCCGCTTAAGGAACCAATTTGGTACAGCGTAAGCTGGTAGGCCTCGCTTGGTGTAATTTTCATTTCCCTTCTGCCAAAGCCCTGCAAATCGGCCAATCCCGGATGTGCACCAATGGCCACTCCTTTTTTTAGCGCCAAAGCTACCGTTTGCTGCATTACCGCTGCATCTCCGGCATGGAAACCACAGGCAATGTTTGCCGACGAAATATAATCCATCAGTTTTTCATCGTTGGGCATGGCATAGTTTCCAAATGCTTCCCCCATGTCGCAATTCAGATCGATGATCTTCATATATTCATATATTTGAGGCTTATCGCCGTAGTAATCAATGATAAATCATGTTCACGTTCAAGATAAAGTTCTTCTGCCTCATCTCTCGAAATTTCCGAAAAGCGGATCTCACTGCCAGGTTTTAACTGAGCGCATAAAGGCAGGTCGACAGCTGCTACATGCGCTATGCGCGGATAACCGCCGGTTGTCTGGCAATCGGCCATCAATATCACGAGTTCCCCGCTTCCGGTTACCTGGATAATGCCAGGCGTTACCCCAGTGCTGAGCAATTCTTTTTTAACTTTCCTAAGCAAGGCTTTGCCGTTTAAATGATAGCCCATCCGGTTGCTTCTTCTATCAATGGTATAGGTATGGGTTAAAAATGAAATGATGGACGTGGCATCAAACCAATTGATCTCATTTGCCAGCACCACCCTAACGGTGTCTCTTTTTTGAGGGAGTAAACTCTCGCGTGAAATGCGCCAGTTTGGGTAGGTTAATGCGCGTCTTTGCAATTGGTCCAATATCCCCTTCGAAACCTCATTAATATCGTCACTACTGGTTAAAACATCTCCTTTCTGTAAGGCCCTTCCTTCAAAACCGCCAAAACCAGCTATTATATAAGTGCTTTTACTTTCCATTATATCAGGTACTTCCCAACCTCCCGCAACGGAGAGATAAATCCGTACCCCAATGGGATTACTGATCAATTTTATAATGGCACCTGCGGGAAAAAACAAGGGCTTTTCTGCAGGCATCAACTGATCGTGATATAGCAAAAATGCGCCATCGCCAGAATAAGCAAGCAAAACATCTGTTTCAGCTTTAAATGAGGCATTATCATAGGTAAACTCAATGGTAGCCATATGATCTTCATTACCAACAGCTTTATTGGCTAACCGATGGGCCAGCTGATCCATCGCACCCGAAATGGGTACCGCCTGCGACAGATAGCGATACCTGCCCATATCCTGAACGGTAGTTAACAAACCAGGTTTGATAATGCTGATCTTCATGCTCATCGTCCTGAATACGCATTAAATTCTTCAATCCCAATGGCTTTGAAGGAAACAATATCTCCTCCTTTTATTAATGACGGCTGTTTACGGTTTACATCAAACATTTTCAATGGTGTTCTCCCTATAATCTGCCAGCCACCGGGTGTTTCCATTGGGTAAATACCAGTTTGCATGCCCGCTATACCTACCGATCCTGCGGGTATTTTCGCATCGGGAATTTCCTTCCGGGGTGTTGCCAGACTGGGGTCCATCCCACCCATATAAGCGAAACCAGGAACGAAACCGATCATATAAACCGTATATAAAACCGAACTATGCCTTTCAACCACTTCAGCTTCGCTAAGGTTATTCGCCTTTGCCACAGCAAACATATCGGCCCCCATACCACCACCGTAACATACCGGTATCACAAAACGGTTAGATAATGTGTCAGATTGCATTCTTCTGGTTTCTCCTAGCTTTTTGAGGTAAGCAGATACTTTATCAAAACTATAGATGCCGGGAAGATCAGATGCCAGCACCATAAGCGGGTCAAAATATACAGTTAAGGTACAGTAAGCAGGTATGGTGGTAATTAATCCGGAAAAAGGATTTTGTAATAAAAATTGATTAAATGCGGTAATTAAACTCAACAATTCTTCATTGATTACGGCTCCAAATTCAATGGTAACGGATTGTTCACTTAATCCATACATATGTACCGGATAACCCGATGAAAAATACGTCTCATCCTCAGTCATATCAGCAATCTGATCATATTTTAACATAAATTACCTTCATCATTGGAATAGAAACTGTTGTTTAGCTATAAAAATGATTATATAATATCGAATTCGCAAAGGTTTATTAAAATTCATCAACAATTTGATTTAAACGCCTTAAATACCCCCCCTTAGTAGTCAACAGTAAAAATTTAAGATTTCGGCTCATTACCATATATGTAATGCGTTAATCACTGATCATAGGCTCCGAACCAACTCCGTCTCAACCCTTAAGTTCCCGCTACCAACCAATATGAACATTTTTTTTAAAATGCTAACCCGAGATGGTTTTTGAAAATTGAAAAAAACAGCGTTTAATTATCTGATTCAATATTCAACCAAAAGACTTACCGGATTTTTAGTTGCTCACAAACAACAAGTTACCGATTATTGATTAATGCTTTCATTAAGCACTAATGCCGATAGTTCTTCCTGTTCTTCTACCTCCAGTTCGATCATTCCACTGAACATTTCAACTAACTGTGCCTGCTGTCCTGAGCGCAATAACAGATCAATTAACCGCACCAAAGTTTTTTTCTGATCGGTATTTAAGCTGCTGAATAATTTAGGTTCCAGCTCGTACAATGCTTTGATTAAATTAATCAGGGGAGTTTTACGCTGTTGCTGCTCTGTTTCGTTAGCATAGCCAGGAAAGATTCCGTCCTGTTCATAACCTTCAATCAAACGGCTAGCATATTCCTTTAAAAAAGGCTTGCGTTTGCCTTTAAGGTATTCGGTAAGTCCTTTGATCAAAAAACGATACTCGCCAGAAGATTTAGCCGCACCAAATATGGCCACCTGGCCTTCGTTTTCGAAACTTTTAAAATCGAAATCGCGAAAGAAATCGCTGTCAATATAAACGCTGTGGAAATAATCGTCGCTCTTTTTATTAAGTGTGGTATAATCCTTATAAATCTCTTCCCCACCTGCCAAAAAATAGTATTTGGATAGTTCCTTATGCAGGTTTTCTTTCCAGTGGACGTATTTAATTTTGAACGTAACAGCTGTATCAGGATAGAAAAGTGTAAATTCTTCTATCGTTTTAACATTGCTGCTAAAGTCCAAGGCTTCACCGTTTACAATGATTGAATAGTTTTTGTGTTTATTTAGTTCTATAAACCAGCAAAATTCGTTGATTAAAAATGGAAGCACGGTATCTTCCATCTCTTGCTGGCCGATACGAAGGTTTGCAAAAGAAACCGTTGTGCCTGTTATGCCATCTGCACCCGGTGTTGCCGTAAAATCGTGGGTATAACTGTTTAAACCACCGGTACTGATGTGTATTTCGCCATACTGAAAACCCTGCTCTGCCTGGTAAGTGGTGCGCCAAACGGCATTGTGCGCAAAAGTAAAAAAGGTAAGCCGCCCCACCCCGTTACGTCCGTGCATTTTAGAAGTATGTTTTGGGGCCATAATCTGAAGCGATTTTTCTGACTCAAAAAAGGGATCGAATTTCTGTTGCAAACGGTCGAAATTAATGCCGTAACCATTATCTGCAATATCCAGATTTTCTAAAAGCCCAAGTGCATTGGCGACATAATCAATCCTGATGGTATCGGCATTCGCATCGAAACCATTCCAGATATACTCTGCAATGGCCTGTTTTTCATTGTAGTTTTTCAGGACCTTCTGAATTCCTTTGGAAGTGATGTTAACCTTTACCGACATGTTACTAAATTAATTAGCAAATATATCAATATATTCAACCATCAAAATAATTTCCTGCCGCAAAGTTTTAAACACCCACCGCTTTCCTATTATTCATCCCGCTGACTAAAATGCCGGCGTAGCTTTTCCTCTTCCAGATCGAGCAACTCCAATTGTTCCCTAATCAGCTCATCGTTAATCTGTTCCTTTTTATTCAAGCCTTTAAGTAAGGTCCGCTGTTCTGCCATGATATCTTCGAGCGCGATGCGGTAATCGTGGTAAAAACCTTCGGCCCTTAAAGGATTGTCTTCCTTCTCCCAATCCCTCAGCAACTCCATTTCGGCCTCCACACGGATTTTGATCGACCTGATCATATCGTTATGTGCTAAGGCATCACGGTATTTTTCGTCGAGGATTTTAAGCGATAACATGGAAAGTTTTTTCCGCACCATCTGCTTCTGCTGTTCAAAGGAAACCGTATAATCAGGGTCGGGCATATCTACCCATTTAATGAGTGCAGGTAAGGTTAAGCCCTGTAAAACCAGCGTTACCAATATCACACTGAAGGTAATAAACAAGATGAGGTTGCGCTGAGGGAAGGCTTCGCCCGATTTTAAAGCTACAGGAATAGAAAGGGCTGCCGCAAGTGAAACCACTCCCCGCATACCTGCCCAGCCAAAGAGCAATGGTGCTTTCCAGCCCGGATTCGGATCGGCTGTTGTAATGTACCGGCTAATAAAACGCGTAAAATACAAGGCACCATAAGTACTGGCCAGGCGCCCTAAAGTTAGCACTAAACAAATAATGGCACTATAACGGATGGCAGGCAAAAGGCCATCTTGCCCCAAACCATTGATGATCACCGGAAACTCCAGGCCAATTAACAGGAAAACAAAACCATTGAGCACAAAAGCCACAGCCTCCCATACATTAATCCCCTGCAAACGGCTTCGATGGGTAAGAATCTGATCCCGGCGGGCAGAGAGAAACAAACCGCCGCTCACTACGGCCAATACACCAGAAAAATGAAACTCTTCGGCCGTCATGTACATCACATAGGGCGTTAAAAAAGTTAGGATAATATCGATATTAGTGGTGGTAGGCAGCCATCGGTGCAAGGCATAAAAAACCAAAGCAACCGCAATACCGATCAAAATGCCCATGACAATAACCACAACGAAATTCCCTGCAGCTTTACTGAAGACAAAACTTCCGGTCATTACCGCAGCCAATGCGAACCTAAATACTACCAAACTGGACGCATCATTTAATAAACTTTCGCCTTCCAGAATAGTAGTAAGTCTTTTAGGCACCTTCACATTTTTAAGTATGGCTGTAGCCGATACTGCATCGGGCGGAGAAATGATTCCGCCCAACAAAAAGCCCAGCGCCAGGGTAAAACCAGGGATTAAACTTCTGGAAACAAAAGCCACAACGGTTGAGGTAAAAATAACGATGGGAAAAGCAAAACTGCTGATTACCCTGCGCCATTTCCAAAAATCCTTCCATGAGGTATTCCAGGCGGCTTCGTAAAGCAATGGAGGTAAAAAAATTACGAATATAAGTTCAGGCTCAATCTCAATATCCTGAAGAATAGGTAAAAAACTTAAGGCTAAGCCTGCAATAACCAACAATATGGGATAAGCTACACGGATTTTTTGTGCCAGCATCACCACAAAAAGAATGACAGCAAGCAAAAAAGCGTATTGTATGATGAGTTGATGCATAGAAATTTCAGAGTCGCTTCTAAAATACAAATTTTAAGCGAATGTCAAATCACAATGAATATGCCATATATGTCGCTTTTGAAATCAGAATACATCATTCTCCACAATCTTTTCGTGCAAGAAAAAAAACTAGGGTTGATCACTAACCAAAAAGATCACTGCTTAGGTAGCGGTCCCCCCGATCGCAGGCGATAAAAACGATCGTTCCTTTATCCAATTCGCCTGCAAGTTTTAAAGCCGCAGCACAGGCACCGCCAGAGCTCATCCCCGCAAATAATCCCTCTTCTTTGGCCATTCTCCGCGACATGCTTGTTGCTTCTTCCTGTGCAATATCCATTACGCGATCTACACGTTCCGGCTCGAATATTTTAGGTAAATACGCTACCGGCCAACGCCTTATTCCTGGTATTGACGAACCCTCTGTTGGCTGACAGCCAACAATCTGAATATCATTGTTTTTTTCTTTAAAAAACCTTGAACAGCCCATAATGGTTCCTGTTGTACCCATTGAGCTTACAAAATGCGTAATTTCTCCATCGGTATCTTTCCATATTTCCGGTCCTGTGGTTTTATAATGTGCCAGGTAATTATCCGGATTGGCAAATTGGTTCAGGAGGAAATGTCCCGTGGTAGCGCCCTTTTCTTCTGCGTAATCCCTGCAGTCTTCAATGCTTTCCAATAAGGTTACCTTGGCACCAAAGGCTTCCATAGTTACCTTGCGTTCGCGTGTAGAATTGGCTGGCATCACCAGTTCAATATCAAGGCTGTATAAACTTGCAATCATCGCCAGTGCAATACCAGTGTTACCGCTAGTGGCTTCAATCAGTTTCGTACCGGGAGTGATTTCGCCGCGCTCTATCGCAGTTCTGATCATATTGAGTGATGCCCTGTCTTTAACGCTTCCTCCCGGGTTATTGCCTTCTAATTTTGCAAATATCCTTACCCCTGGATTGGAATTCAGCTTTTGTAGCTCGGCCATTGGCGTATTTCCGATCAGATCGATTATTCCTGCCATATTATAATATATTAAATGGTTTCTTTATGGTTTCTTATGGTAATGATTGGCGAATGGTAAGCTGTTGAAAAAGCGGGGATACTCTCGGTAAGCCATACATTCCCTCCGATAATGCTGTCGTGCCCGATAATGGTTTCACCGCCCAATATGGTTGCACCTGAGTAAATCACTACCCGATCTTCTACCGTGGGATGGCGTTTACTGCCGGCGTGTGTCTTTTTAACACTCAAAGCGCCCAATGTTACGCCTTGATATAACTTTACGTAACGGCCGATTGTACTCGTTTCGCCGATTACGATCCCGGTACCATGGTCGATATGAAAATATTCGCCAATACTGGCTGCCGGGTGGATATCAATACCTGTTTTAGAGTGCGCATACTCGGTAAGGATCCTCGGAACCAGTGGAATCCCGAAGTTGTAAAGCATGTGGGCAATCCGATAAAAACAGATGGCATAAAAACCCGGATAAGTCCGGATAACCTCGAACCTGCTCTGTGCTGCCGGATCACCCTCGTAAATGGCCACGATATCGGTATTTAAAACCCGGTAAAGTTCTGGCAAGGCCGCAAAAAACTGACCTGCTGCATCTTTACATTCACTGTTTTTTAGCTTGCAACTTCCTGATATAATATCATAAAGCTCCAGCTCCAAAACGGAGACATACTCCTTTATTTCCTGAACATCCGAAAATACCTTAGCTGCATTTTCAGGAAAAAGCACCTGAATTAATCTTTCAGCCCAAAGGGATATCACTTCATTCGGTGGAATATTTGGTTGTTGTTGGGGGTTTTTAAAAATCTGTTCAAAAAAATGGTCTTCCATAACTGGTGGTCATACCTGTTCGATCTGCTCATCTACCAGGTATATAGATTTAATCGCTAAATGTAAGTTTTGTTTTTTTAAACCAAAACAAATCCCACAGTTTTTATGATAAAAATTGCCCGCTGACAACAATAAGAACAGAATGGTTTTTGAATTATCCACCAATATGCTGCACAGAAACAGCAATGTGTTTACGGAGTATTTTATAGAGAATATGTAAATCAAATGGTTTTCTGATATAATCGTCGAATCCATGAAGGTCGTAAGCCAAATGAATGTTTGAATTACAGCTTAGTGCCAATACGGGAAGATATGGATATTTATTCTTGATTTCCTGGCAAACGCGTGCCGATTCCGTATCATCAAGCCTGTAATCTAAAATAATTACGTGTGGTCTGAAATCATCGATCATTTTCATAAAACCGGGATCGAAGCCCAGGGTGCCCAAGATAATGAAGCCATCCTCTTCCAATGCAATTTTAAGGACTTCTAAAATCTCCTTATCGGTTTCCTCAATCAAGATCCTCTCCATCATGGTAGTTTTAAGCGTTATGTACAAGATACCTTTTTAAAGTCCAAAAGTGGCAACAATTCCAGCTATTGAACACATATTGCGTACTAATACGCAATATGAGCGGGTAGTGTAGCATATTACAAACGCTTTCCACTCCTATTGGGAATAAGAATTAATTGTTTTCTAAAACCCTGATGCAAAACACAATGTTACCTCTACATGTTGATTACGGGAGAAACAAGCACAAAGGATTTGGATGGAATCTATATCGGTGATAGAATCACCTTTGAAGAAAGGTCTGGTTTAGTGTATCGCATTGCGATCTTCAAATCAGTAAGTGTTTTTAGCTATGTATTTCAGCTGGATAACGGGAAGTTGATTATCATCCGCAGGAATTGGTACAAATAAAAAATTGGTATTTCCGGTTTGATTAGCCAACCGGAAATACCATGTCATTTATTTTTTCTGTTCGGATAAGAAAGTAACCAATGAGGCCAATTCTTCATACGACAATGAATTCGCTAATCCCTCTGGCATCATTGAGTTTTCCATTTCTTTTCTTGTCAGGATATCACCTGCTTTAATCGTAAAAACTTCTCCGGCAATGTTGCGTAATACCACCTTGGCAGCTGTTTCTTCTGTAATAAAACCCATATAGGTACGGTCGCCTTTGGCGGTAATCAATACCGAAGCAAAACCCTGTGAAATAGAGGCACTCGGTTTCAATATCGATTCGGCAATCTGCTCACGGTTCATGATCGAACCAATCTGCCCCATAAACGGGCCTTTCATTTTTTCACCCCTGCTTAAGCTGTGGCAGGTAATACAACCCTGGTTATTAAAGATATTTCTGCCTTTTAACGGGTTGCCTTGTAATTTATTAATCGCCAACAGCACATCTTCGATGGATGATTTACCCACCTGGCCTTTTTGGTTTTTAATTTTCTCTAAGTCAACTTTAGGCTCCTCTGTTGCAGCTACTTTTTCTTCTTCTGCAAATTCAGGGATATCCATCCGTTGGCGTGCATTGAGGTCAACATAAAACTGTTTTCCCTGTGCACCTGCTTTTACAGCTTCTTCTTTTAAAAATTTCTCGATGACAGGAGATCCTTCCCACGAAACTGCTTTAAAATACGGCCCATGAGAATCAGGACGTGTACCCCACCACCAGGAAGCATCATAAGCAATTTCTTTCTTATATAAACGGCCTAAAGTAACCAGGATCTGTTCCTTTAATTTTGCGTCTTTCGATTGGTTATAACTTTCTATTAAATCATTAACCGCTTTTTCGCTGTGGATATAACGTAATGCCCAAAGTGCAAGGGTAGCATTTTCAGTTTTTACAGCGGCAAGCAAAGCGTCTACAGCGTTAAGGTCTACCAAAGCACGTACAGCAAGATGCGGTAAAATAATGGCCGCATTTGGTGTTGCATGTGGTCCTTCTGTACCTTTTGCAGGTGCGGTGAAAGAAGCCGGCACTTTAGTTTGCAAAAGTACATTGGCCACTTCAGCCCTGCCCAATCGGTTTAAACCGATGATGGAAGCAGCCTGCACACGTAGTGATGAATCTTTAAGACCTGTCAAAAATGGCTCCACAGGTACTTTATCAATGTAAGTTTTACGATCGGCAAGTGCTTTTAGTGCAAATTCTCTCAAGGTTTTATCTTTCGTAAAGTCGACCAATGTAGCGATACCATTTTCTTTGGTCAGTTGTGCGTAAGTATACATCCCGGCCACACGCACATCAAGGGCTAAACTTTGGTCGGAAGTAATTTTTAAAGCCGCTGCAATAGCCTGTTTATTGTTGCGCAAAACCAATTCCTGCGAAGCAGTGAGACGGGCTACAGCACTATTTGATTTAATCAGTTCCGTTAATTTTTTAATCGAAGCTTTTTTAACATCTGGAAAAGCCCTGTAAGTCCAGTTGTTTGGTACTGCACGAACAATATATCCTTTATCCGGACTTCCTGAATATCCGGCGCCATCCCATGCAGAAAGATACAATCTTCCTGAGCCATCAACGTCCAAATCGGTAATCTGAGGCAGTTTGATAAACTCTTCGTCTTTTTGAGTAAAAGTTGGTCCATCAGGGCTAACGCGATGGATGTAAAGCATGCTTCTTCCCCAATCGGCCATCATTGGCACATGGTTATATTGTTCAGGCCAGTTCGGCTCATCCATAAATAATGCGCCTGTACCCGATCCCCCACCTAAATCGGCCAGTGCAGGGATAATTTCATCTGTAAAATTCTGAAATAATACCGGATAACCATATTCGCCGGATTGTATGTGGTGCGAGAAACGAACGTTCCAACCGCCACCATCATTGGTATTTTCGCGGGTAAAAACATTCATATACGGATCGATGGCCACATCATACACATTACGTGTACCGTGCGTAAATACTTCCATCTCAGTTCCGTCAGGACGTACACGCAAAATACCTCCGCCAAGCATCGTTAGTTTTTTGCCTGAGCGGTCTACTGCATCATGGAAACCGAAGTCTCCAACAGAAATGTAAATCCAGCCATCAATCCCCATTCTGATCCCATTAGTGGCATGGTCGGTACCACGCTCACGGATATATTTGGCGTTACTGATGTGCTCGATCAGTGGTTTTTCGGGGCCATCGGCTTTTCCATCGCCGTCTTTGTCTTCAAAAACGACTAAGTTCATGCCTGTAGCCTGTTTCGTTTCTTTCGAAAAGGTGGTGTGTAGAACAAATACTTGATTTCCCTGTACAATAATGCCCCTGGGATTATCCACTTCAGCAAAATCTACATGTTGATCCATTTTACCATCATTATCCTTATCAATTAATTTAAGGATATGGCCTTTACCAGGATCTTTACCTAAAGAGCCGATCATATCAACCCCAACATAAACCTCTCCTGTTGGGGCAACGGCCAAACACGCCGGACTAGGCGTAACATCGGGCCCTGCAAAATTGGTAATGGTTAATTCGGGAGGAGATACGTGTGGTACTTTCGGTTCGCTAAAAAGGCCTTTTAGTCCAAAAAAAACGAGTGTAAAAGAAATTAAGCTTAAAGAAAATTTAATCATTTGTGTGTGTTATTATTTTCTGGTTAGTTGTCGGGTAAACTTACAAAAAAATATAAATTCTCCTATGCCACAATTTTGTGCTGTTTTATGCGCTTCTTAACCGATTATAACTATTTATTGGTTTCTTAACTGTTTAACTACAATAATTTGGGCCCATTTTAAAGTAAAGTCACTTAACATACGTCTTCCAGAACAAAGATGCCTTGAATTAATACGATTGTTTACCGAACATATAATCTGCATCTAAATAGAATATAAAACCCCTGTTATTATTCATATAACTCAGTAAAACACATATAAATGAACAAAAAACACCTTACAAATAAATTAATTATCCGTTTTCATCATATTCTGGTCAATTATTTTCTAAAACAATTGGTTAGAAGGAGATATTTTATTATATTTACTAAATCCAACATTCATTAAATCAGTACGTTATGAAAAATATTCTTTATTTCTTCCTGACTGCCCTGATCTCCTCCATTGCGCTATTGGTTACACAGGATGCATTTGATCCTGAACTGGTTTATAGCACCGTAATATTAATATGGATTCTGTACATCTGGTACCATATTTATGCTGCTGATAAGAGGAACTACAGTGAGTAGTCTTTTTTAAAAATTATAACGTTTCCGGTGGCGTAACCACCTGGGCTGTAATATAATGCCATAAGCTTTCAACTCCACACCACTTCCCCCCTGTGAAGCCTAGTTGAAATATTTTTCAAACCAGGCTTGCCATCTATCATTTTTTTTTCTTGAACACAAGCTATTAAACTGTTAAAAATGGTTATTATAATTTAACATTTACCATAGGTGCATCAGCAATTAAAGTTGTTATCTTCGTCAAAAACTAAACCGGTTGGGTTTACGTTTATATTACAAACCGGGCAATAGCCCTGATAAACAAAAAGCTTAATGAACTTGGAGTATCGCCCTTGTACATAGGGTAGATAAGAGCACAAGATCATGAAATTAAAAGCAAAATTCCCCTGTTTGCCGGGGAACACCTTTTACGCTGAGGTTCGCCGCAGGGTAAACAACGACTTTAAAGAAAACAATAGAAGTACCAATGCTAATGTACTGATGTGGTTCAAAGCCTGTCTTTTCCTGACCATATTTCTGACACTTTACCTTAGCATATTGCTTTTACCCATCCAACCCGCCATACTTTTAGGCTTAACCATTTTACTGGGCACCACCTGTGCATTTATTGGTTTTAATATCTGCCACGATGCCATTCATGGTTCTTTTTCGAGTTCTAAACGCATCAATTCATTTTTCAGTTTTCTATTCCATATGGTGGGTGCCAATCCTTATGTTTGGAATATTACCCATAATGTAGTACACCATACCTATACCAATATTCCGGGGCACGATGAAGATATTGAAGTGGCTCCAGGACTGATCCGCATCTGCACAGAAGATGAGTTAAAGCCACACCAGCGCTTTCAGCAATGGTATGCCTTCCCATTATATAGCCTGGCATCCCTTTCGTGGGTGTTCCGTAAAGATTATAAAAAATTCTTTCAGAAAAGCGTTGGTGCCTGTCAGAATAAACATCCAAAAATCGAATACTTTAACCTGTTTTTTTATAAGTTCCTCTATTATTTCATTTTTATTGGTTTGCCTATATTGATCATGCCGCTTGCCTGGTGGCAGATCGCGATTGGTTTTGTGATATTACACATGGCCCAGGGTTTAACCATGGGCCTGGTTTTCCAACTGGCTCACGTGGTAGAAGGTACTACTTTCCCATTAACCAACGAAGAGGGTAATATGGAAGAGGCCTGGGCAGAACATCAGATGCGTACCACGGCAAACTTCGCTACCCAATCTCCAATTTCAGCCTTCTTTTTAGGTGGATTAAACCGCCAGATTGAACACCATCTTTTCCCTAAAATCTGCCATGTGCATTATGGAAGAATTTCGGCTATTGTAAAACAAACTGCTTTGGAATTTGGCCTGCCTTATCACGAAAACAGTACTTTCCTATCGGCGCTCCGCTCCCATTATCGCATTCTGAAGCGGATGGGAAAACCTGAAGTATTAAGTCGTTAACTTTTTCTTTGGCGTAACAAACTTACTCTGGCACAGTCATATAGAAAAAAAATGCCATGAGAAAGTTATTCCAATACCTTATCCTAAAAAAGCCTGGTCTTGCTATCCAGCTTTTTTCTATTTTACTCGTGATGTTGGGCTGTTCATCGTCTGTTATGGCACAACAGGTAAAAAGAATTGATGGTACCATGATCAGCACCGATTCGCTGAACCATTACCTGCCTAAATTAATGGATAAAGCCAAAGTTACGGGTTTAGGCATAGCCATATTCAATCAGAACAAAGTGGTATATCAACATACTTTTGGATATGCCGATGGCGTAAAGAAAACCGCATTAAAAGCAACCGCTAATTTCTACGGAGCATCTTTAAGTAAGTGCATATTTACCATGATGGTAATGAAATTGGTGGAGGAGGGAAAATTGGATCTGGACAAACCGCTACAGCAATATTTACCAAAACCCATTTACGAATACAACAAACAAACCAGGTGGCATGACGATTATAGCAGCCTGAAAAATGATTCGCTATATCAAAAAATAACTGCCCGGATGTGTCTCGATCATACTACAGGCTTCCCTAACTGGCGATGGGATGTTGCCGATCAGAAACTCAAGGTACTGAGAGAACCAGGTTCTCGCTACAGCTATTCGGGCGAAGGCATGGTATATCTGCAGGTGGTACTCGAAAAAATGACTGGGAAATCTTTGGAGCAAATGGCTGATGAAATGATTTTCGGCCCATTACACATGAAGAACTCCGCTTATACTTTTCTTCCTGCTTTTGAGAAAGATTATATCCTTGGACACGATGCTAAAGGTAAACCCTACGAAAAGGACAAGGATAACGAAGCCCGTTCGCCCAGTACACTCGAAACCACTTTTGATGATATGACACTTTTTGTAGCAGGCCTGATGCAGAAGAAAGTAATCAATAGCCGCTCCACAGATGAAATCTTTAGCCCACAGATCCGGATACGTTCGGTTGAACAGATGGGACCCCTATCGCGGAAAGATACCAGTGCATATGATCACCTCTCATTAAGTTATGGTCTGGGATTCGGTTTATTAAAATCTCCTTATGGCTGGGGCGCCTTTAAAGAAGGTCATGGCGATGGCTTTCAACATTATATGATCCTCTTTCCCAAACAAAAAACTGGTGTATTGATCATGACAAATAGTGATAACGGAGAAAGTATTTTTAAAGAATTATTGGCACTCAGCATCGCGGATCAATATACACCCTGGAAATGGCAAAGATATTATCCATACGATACTACCTCAACAAAATAACCGATTCCAGATACGGATGAATATAACGGAGTTTAATTTATATTTGTGCAGACCCCGTTCAGTATGACCAAAGAAAAGCTGATTAAGTTTATCAATCAGAACGATTCCGTTTCACCAATCATCTATCAGCAGATTGCTGAACACTTTGTTTATAAAAAATTAGCGAAAGGTGAATTTCAGCTTTCAGCTGGGCAAGTATGCGACGAGTATTTATTCCTGGAGCATGGCTACCTCCGCGCGTTTGTGCATGATACTGAAGGCAACGAAGTGACCACAAATTTTTATGAGCCCGGCCAGATGGTGTTTGAGGTCTCCTCTTTTTTTAAAAGGGCTAAATCTAAAGAGCATATACATGCCTTGAGCGAATGCGAAGGCTGGTATATTACTTTCGCACAGCTCAATGCTCTTTTCCATAGCATCCCCGAGTTCAGGGATTTTGGAAGATCTATACTGGTACAAGGTTTCGCCGGACTTAAGAGCAGAATGTTATCCATGATTACCGAAACCGCTGAACAGCGGTATGCTGAATTACTGAAATCCAGTCCTGATATTTTTCAGCAGGCGCCATTAAAAAACATTGCCTCCTTTCTGGGTATCACCGACACATCATTAAGCAGGATTAGAAAAGAGTTCGCTAAAAAGAACTAAAGCGTATTTCTTGCCAAATGCCAAGTTGAACGAAGGCTTTATGCTGTTTCTTTGTGTAAACAATTAACACATGGAACACTTACCTGCATTACTCTACCTGTTATTCGCGGTTACCGTGATGCTCAGCCTGGCTTTATTCTTAAGGGCCGTCGGCTTTTCAAAAATCCTGATCGCCTTGCTCTCTTTCTGGGTAATTTTACAATCTGTATTGGGTATTTCGGCTTTTTACCAGGTTACAACTGTTATACCCCCACGGTTTATGTTACTGGTACTACCTCCTGTTATACTTATCGTGATCACATTTTTAACTAAAAGAGGGAAAGCATTTATAGATGGCCTTGATCCAGGTAAACTAACTATAATTCACATCATCAGAATCCCAGTAGAAATTACCCTTTACTGGTTATTCCTCCATAAAGCGGTACCCGATATCATGACTTTTGAAGGAAGGAACTTTGATATTTTATGCGGCATTACGGCTCCTGTTGTATATTATTTCGGTTATATCAAAAATGTACTCCATAAAAAAGTATTGCTGGCCTGGAATATCATCTGCTTATTGCTATTGGCGAATATTGTGAGTACAGCTGTACTATCGGCACCCTTTCCGATACAGCAATTCGCTTTTTCTCAACCGAATATTGCGCTGTTATATTTCCCATTTGTTTTACTTCCGGGCGTTATTGTTCCGATTGTTTTGTTTGCGCATTTGGTTGCGATCAGGAAGTTGATCCGGTAAGTTTGGAGCCAAGCGCTTGGCGACAGTTAACCCAATGACCATTGAACTAAACCCTTCACATAAACTTAACATGCAATCCATTTCTTCGAAAGGCAGATATTTTTATCTTAGCCCTTATGTATTGGTACGAAGAAGAGGTTAAACAATTGGAGAAAAGACATCGGTTAGACCGGGAGCATCCGGGTATTATCTTCTACGGAAGTTCATCAATACGTCTGTGGAATAATTTAGAAGATGATTTTGATTATACCAAGGTAAGCAATCTGGGTTTTGGTGGCTCTACATTGGCAGCATGTGTGTGGTTTTTCGAGCGGATTATGACCGATTATAAACCGAAGGCACTGGTAGTGTATGCGGGTGATAACGATCTTGGCGACGGGAGAAACCCAGAAGAGATATTTATATTTTTTCAGCAATTAATGGTAAAAGCCAGCTTGAGGTTTGGAACATTGCCCTGTTATTTTATTTCGTTAAAACCCAGCCTTACCCGTTGGCACATGGCTGATCAGTTTCGGTATACCAACAATCTAATCGAAAGCGAAATTATTAAGCTTCATAATAACTGGAAATTTATTGATGTATTCAAGAAAATGCTCAATAAGGATGGTCAACCAAATCCCGCATTTTACGATCGAGATGGTTTGCATCTCAGTGCGGAGGGATATCGTTTATGGGCCGAAATTGTTAAAGAAAAAATTGGTTAATCATTACCGTAAATTAATATCCTGATAACATCGAAGCCCTATTTTTCCCTAAACATTTTAAGCAAATGAACAGGGAATACCACAAGTGGTTCAGCCATAACTTACAACGTGACATGGAGCTGCTGGTTTTTGGTCATGGCGGAAGAGCGGTGCTCTTTTTCCCCACCCGGATGGCCAGGTTTTATGATTATGAAAATTGGGGAATTATTGCTTCGTTAAGCAAACAGATTGAAAATGGAGAACTCCAGATTTTCTGTGTGGACAGTATCGACGGAGAAAGTTTTTATAATGATAACGTATTTCCTTCCGTGCGTATTGATCGGCATCTACAATACGAAAAATATCTTTTAGAAGAAGTAATGCCGCTTATCTATCAAAAAAACGGTGGCGCTTACATAGAAACAGCGGGTTGCAGCATGGGTGCTTACCATGCCATAAACCTGGCCATGAAATATCCGTGGTTATTTAAAAAAGCTGTCGGCATTAGTGGCAGATATGACCTTACCGATAATATAGGCGATTTTCGGGATCTCCTGAACGGTTTCCATGATGAAAAAGTGTACTATAATATGCCAGCCCAATATATTGCCAATCTTAACGATGATAAATTTCTTTCGGAAGTTAGGAATATGGAAATTATTTTAGCGGTAGGCGAAACAGACCCATTTTTAAGCGGGAACCAGCACCTCAGCAGCCTGTTATGGGAAAAAGGGATACCCAACCAGTTTCATACCTGGGAAAGTAATGCACACCGGCCTCACTATTGGCGAAAGATGGCTCCGATGTACATTTAATGCTGGCCAAATTGATCATTATTGCACAGCAGGATAATAATATTGCTTAAAGTATATGGTATCTAAAGGTGTAGTACCTCCTTCCGTAGCCAATACAATATTTGATTCTAACAACCACTTTTCGGACTCAGTACTGGTTTGAACTACTTTGACACCTTTAACCGTACCGCTTAAAGCTTTCATCGGTATTGAAAAACATGTAGGGCAATTGGATACATATTTTACCCTGCCCTCAGCCACATCCTTATCGTTCAGCATGAATTTATCCCCGATCATAGGCGCCAGAAAATAAAATGCCCTCGAACCAAAAGTTTCGTTTCTTACCCAAAAAACACGGTACTGACCAGTGGTTAAGGTGAGCTGGTGATCTGAAATTGAAGCATTATTTACGTATTGAAAATAACAGGTTACACCCACCGGGCAACCGGATAAGTTTTTATCGTCAACCACAATATCAATTGGCTTATCGGTCTTCTTTTTACAGGCGAACAAAGTGCTTAATAGCACTAAAAAGACAGCGGTTGGTTTTAAAGCGTTTTTCATCATTTAGTTTTTTCATATAGATACGTTTATAAATAATTGAACGCTACAGCTCGTATATTAAGTTTATGTTAAATAAATTAACCATAGAGCCCGTCAAAATTATTTAGACCTCAGCGCTCAAAAGACTTTATATTAACATGGATTGAACAAGAAAATATTAAGTTTGTATACAAACAGATTAAATATACAAAAACATGAAACAAGGATTATTAATAGATATGGACGGGGTGATTTATAGCGGGGAAGAACTGATATTTGGTGCCGATAAATTCATTAAAAAATTAATTGACGAAGAGATTCCTTTTGCCTTTATGACCAATAATAGCCAGAGAACAGCTCTGGAAGTTGTGCGTAAACTTAAGGGTCTTGGTATAAAGGTTGAAGAAAGCCATGTATATACCAGCGCTATGGCTACGGGTAAATTCCTTTCTGATCAAAGTCCGAATGGTACGGCATACGTACTAGGTGAAGGCGGCTTATTAAGCAGTTTGCACGATCACGGCATCACATTGGTAAACACCGATCCTGAATTTGTGGTATTGGGCGAAGGCAGAAATTTCACGCTCGAAATGGTGCAACGGGCAGTAGATATGATACTTGCAGGAGCAAAATTCATCACCACAAACAGAGATCCTTCGCCCAAAAAACCAGGTTGGAACAATTTGGGTATTGCCGCAACTACCGCAATGATTGAGGAGGCCACAGGGAGAAAGGCATTTGTTACCGGCAAACCCAGTCCGGTGATGATGCGCTCGGCACGTAAATTCCTCGGACTAGAAACCAGCGAAACCACCGTTATTGGCGATACCATGGAAACCGATATTCAAGGCGGTGTACAAATGGGCTACAAAACCATTTTGGTGCTTTCGGGTATATCGAGCAAAGATACTTTAGGCCACTATGCCTTTAAACCGGATATGATTGCCAGCTCGGTGGATGAGATTAAGTTTCCTTTAACCTGGTGGGAAGGTAAGTAGTTTGGAGCTTGGCGTCCTTAGTCTGGAGTCCATAGTCCAAAGTCTATAGTAGAGTGCTGTCAGGTGTTGCCACCTGACAGATTCAAACCAGTGTCAGATAAAAATATCTGACACCAGGAGAAATCAGTTTACAGTTGGCAGTTTACAGTTAACAGATTAATCATTTTTCAGTTTCCAATTAACAGTTTACACTTAACCAATTTCAACAGTTAAACGATTAACCATTTTTAGCAATTAAACTTTAACCAAGAAATGTTCCGGCATTTCTGCTGCTTTTAACATGAAGTTATGCAGTTCATAGTTTTTAACAAAAGGGTTTAACTGCTCCGATCCCGGGCCAAACATGGTCAGCTCAACATAATCCCCAGTATGGTTCATACCTGCCCATTGCACATCCGTATATTTGCTTAAAATCTTTCCGTATTCGTAAAATGGAAGATTGGCCTCATTATACAACTGTCCGGGAACAATATCTTTAAAGTGCGCTAATAACGATTTCACATCCTCGGCTTTCATTTCGATACCTTGGTTCTCCTTAATCATTTCCATGATTTTCTGCTCGCTAAAAGATTGGTTCAGCTGTGCGAGAAGCCAGGTATTGCTGTGTTTAAAGCGTTGTAAACTATCAAACTTTTTATTGGCCTCGTCGGCGTAAAACAAGCCTGGATTGGCATTACCATGATCGGTAGTGATAATCACCAATGTTTCGCCATCTTTTTCTGCAAATTCGATTACTTTACCTACGGCTTCATCAAAAGCCAGTTGATCAAAAATCAACCCGCTCAAATCATTCGAATGGGCAGCCCAATCTACCTTACCACCTTCTACCTGTAGGGCGAAACCATCTTTATGGCCTTTCATCAACTCAATGGCCTTCATAGTCATTTCGGCTAATGTCGGTACCGTTTTTTGCAATCCGGCATCGTGCATCCGGTCTACTTCGTACGGAAGTCCATCTTCGGCAAACAGTCCTAAAACTGGCTTCGATTGATTTAAAGCCAACATTTCATTTCTGTTTTCGACAACTTTATATCCCTGGGTCAAAAACTTTGGCAATAAATTTCCGCCTGCTCTTTTCGCTCCGAAGTATTTGCTTCCGCCCCCCATCATCACATCGAATTTCAGGCCCAGGTAAATTTCTGCAATAATATCTTGTCCGCCACGGTTATCTATATTTACGCAAAAACCAGCTGGTGTAGCATGGGTAATCGGCACAGTGGTTACACATCCTACCTTTTTCCCTTTTTCCTTAAATTTCTGAAGGATTGGTTGAGGTTTCTCCCCTTTCATGCCTACATTGAGCGAACCGTTTTTCACCCGCATTCCACCACCCCACGAAGAACTTGCTGCAGCAGAATCGGTAACCATCGAATTGGCTGATGCTGTATCCATCAGCGCCCGAACGGCTTTATTGTCGCGGTAAAGGCCTAACCATTTACTGCTTTTGCCATACGCACGGTTAGCATATAAATCGGCCATATTTAAGGTTCCGGTACTCATTCCGTCGCTCACCATCATAATGATGTTTTTTGCTTTTTTTGTTCCGCCGATTGGCGTAGCAAGCACATCTTTTAACCCAACCAGAGGTACACTTAAACCGGCCAGTAAGCCGCCTTTCAATAAAGATCTTCTATTCATATTTTTGGTAAGGGCTTTAAAGCCCTTTTATTATTTGGCAAATAATGGATTGGCATTGCTGCTACCGGAGCCCGGGTAAACTGAAGTTGCCAGATCCACATGCTCCACCGCAGTGTGTTGTGCAGAATCGGCATAGCCAATGGATTTAACCTTAGTTTGATGATGTAGCTTATCGCGGTGATGAGTATCAACAGCTGGTATTTTTTTAACCTGCGGATCATTTTTAATGGTAAGCAGGCCAACTGCCGGTATAACCATTAACATGCCAATACACGAAATCAGTCTCATATCAAATCGCTTAAATTATTTACATCATGGATTATTTCAATCAGGAATTGTATGATTCCGAATGATTTACAAAGATGAACCGATGTTATTAGGAAGATGGTTAAATAGCGTTATGAAATTGTTAAAGTTATAGCGCAGTTTTAATTGAATATTAAGTAACGGGTTAATGATCTCACCGCTTATTGCCCGGAAAATCTAGTAATGACCTAGTTTATTGAACAGCCCCTTGCCATGCAATCCCCAAAGTAAATATCGCTTCCATATAGGTTGAGAAACCAATTCCGTCACATTTTCTGGCCACTCCATCCCATTTATTATAACCTATATTCCTTCCGGGCTATATTGCCAAACATTTAAATCATAAAATAATCCCGGAATAAAATCCATTAAATTAACAACCATGAAACCCTATCTATTTCTTCTATTCTGTTGCTTCAGTTTTAACCTGTTCGGACAAAAGTTACCTGATTCTACTGATTTACAAACGTTCAGCATGGAAAACATTACCTTTAACAGTGCTGGGGTTACTTTGGCAGGCACCCTATTTAAACCCATGCATCCCTACGCAGCGCTGGTTCTTGTACATGGGTCTGGCCAGGAAAAAAGAATGACCCAGATGGCGTCTTTTTTGGCTAAAAATGGTATTGCAGTATTCACCTACGATAAACGCGGGGTTGGGGAATCGGGTGGCGTTTATGCCGGGCCAGAAGTTGGAACCAACAACATTGATTCTGCCAACCTTGATTTACTTGCCTTGGATGCAAGTGCCGCAATTGATGTACTTACGGCAAACTTGCCAGGCAAACATGGCTCCGTGGGTTTAATGGGTTTTAGTCAGGCGGGATGGATCATCCCTATTGCAGCAAAAAAGAACCCCAGGGTAAATTTCATGGTTATCTTTAGCGGACCGGTGGTTTCTACTCTTGAGCAGCTCCGGTTCCAGTTTTATACGCAGGGGAATACAAAATTTTGGGACACACATACTGAAGCTGAGGCGCGTGAGCATGTAAAAAGCGATCCTGATCGGTATCAATTTGTTGCCACTGATCCACGTGATGTGCTTGGCAAGATCAAAATTAATGGACTTTGGCTGTTTGGAGGTAGAGATATCCAGATTCCGGTAAGCTTATCCATAGAGCGCCTCAATGCGCTTAAAGCACAGGGCAAATCTTACGAATATCAGTTGTTTCCAACATTTGATCATAATACTTCCTTTGCTAAATCGCAGGAACCCGTTAACGCTGCTATTCAGTGGATTAAAGACCTTGGTGGACCTAAGAAGCGGAAATAATTTATATTATAAGACACCTTGCTCCATCCCATCGGTTAATTCCGTCATCCGTTTCACATCTTCCATTTTACATCCACCTCTTCCTCATTTCGGCTACAAAACTCCTCGATTCGGATACAAATCAACTGCTTGATAAGCCCACCTTTGGTCTATCATTCATTCAGATACAAAAATTATGGAACATCAACATGAAAATCAGAGTGCTGCAAACAGCACCAATAAAGTTTGGTTTATTACCGGCGCATCACGTGGATTTGGCCGCATCTGGGCAACTGCCGCACTCGAACGTGGCGATAAAGTAGCGGTTACCGCACGTAACCTTGCCAGTATAGCCGATCTGCAGGAAAAATACGCAGCAAATATACTTACGATAGAATTAGACGTTACCAAAACCGATCAGGTAGAGAAAGCTGTAAAGCAAGCCCATGAGCATTTTGGAAGACTCGATATCGTATTCAACAACGCGGGTTATTCGCTCGTTGGCACCATCGAAGAAGCCTCAATCGACGAGATTAAGGCTATGTACGATACCAATGTTTACGGACCGGTTGCGGTAATTCAGGCTGCATTGCCCATCTTAAGAGAACAGGGTTACGGACACATTTTAGGAACTTCGAGCAATCTCGGCCATGTTGTTTTACCCGTTATCGGTTATTACTGCTCTTCAAAATGGGCATTCGAAGCCATTCACGAAAGCCTTGCCGCAGAGGTGAAACCTTTCGGTATCAATGTAACCATTATAGAACCAGGTGCCTATGCCACCGAATTCGGGAGCCAGGAATCCTTAAAATTTTCAGCTGAGCTTGATATCTATAAAGACTTTAAAGCTGAATTTTTCGAAAGTCTCCGTAACCTAGAAAGGGGCAACCCCAATGCAACACCCGATGCCATTTTTGCAATCGTTGATGCAGAAAACCCACCACTGCGTTTCTTCGTAGGTAGCCATAACCTGCCATGGGTACGTACTGCATATGCTGAGCGTTTGGCAAGCTGGGAAGAATGGGCACCCATTTCTGATGCTGCCCAGGGATAAATCATTCAGAAAACAAACATATAACCGATAACATCAAACCTTATCGGTTATATTTGTATACATCAAGATGAAAAAGGAAGAAAATACCCCATATAAATTTAGCTCCTTATCAGAAGCGCACCGGATGCTGGGCCTGCCCCAACCAAAACATCCACTCATCAGTCTGATCAATAATGCAGAAAATCCGGTTGCCATGAGCGGACAGCCGAATGCGCATATCCTCAACTTTTATAAAATATCGTATAAGCCGAAATTGGGTGGAAGATTAAAATATGGCCAGAGTTATTATGATTTTGACGAAGGTGGTTTACTGTTTGCTTCACCAAACCAGGTTATTGGGCATGTTGAGGATTTAAATGCCAGCGTTTGTTCCCTCTATACCTTATTGATCCATCCTGATTTTTTATTGTCTTACCCGATCGCAAAAAAAATCAAAAACTATGGTTTCTTTTCTTATTCGGCCAACGAAACACTGCATCTTTCAGAGAAGGAAAAAGAAACCATTATTTCGGTATTTAAAATTATCGAAGAGGAATTAAATAACAGAATTGATGATTTTAGTCAGGATGTAATTGTTTCCCAGATCGAACTGTTATTAAATTACAGCAACCGTTTTTACAAACGACAGTTTATTACTCGCAAGGTGTTAAACAGCGATCTGTTACAAAAGCTGGATGAATTGTTAGAAGGATATTTTAATGGGGAAAATGCAGTAATGAAAGGTCTGCCCACAGTACAGTACCTTTCCGATCACTTAAATGTATCACCGAGTTACCTGAGCGACCTGCTCCGTTCGCTTACCGGACAAAATGCACAACAGCACATCCATCAGAAACTGATTGAAAAGGCAAAGGAAAAATTATCGGGCACCAACCTATCCGTAAGCGAAGTGGCTTATGAGCTGGGCTTTGAACATCCACAGTCTTTTAACAAACTCTTTAAGGCCAAAACCAAGGTTTCACCCCTGGCATTTAGGAAAATGTTCAATTAGTAATATTTTTCTTTCGATAAGTAGCGTTTTCACCATCCCTACCGTATAAGCTGTAAATTAAAGCTTTATGAAAAAGATAGTATTGATCCTCCTGGCTGCTGCAAGCATTATTTATGTATCCTGCAAGAAAACCGACAATAACGACGGTCCCGGCGAAGTGTATGGCAAATGGAAACTGACCGAAACCATGCAGGACCCTGGCGATGGAAGTGGCAAATACAGGAAAGTAAGCGGTGATGCAAAATATCTCACACTCGATAAATCAGGAAAATTTCACGGGGATGCTATTCCAGATTTATATTCGTTTAGGATTTTGGATAGTGTTAAAATGGAAGTTTATAGCAATACCTATAAAATGCCGCTCACTTATTATTATAAAGTTTCAGCGAAATCGCTGCAACTTAATCCGCCTTGCATTGAAGGGTGTGGCTACAGGTTTGTGCGGGAATAGCGCAAAGCGCTAACCTCTTGAATTACAAACCCCTTGCTGAAACTTCAGATATTTCGATGGGCTAAGATTGAGATAATGTTTAAAATCGTGGATGAGTTGACTTTGGTCGTAAAAACCACAGGTTTCAATGACTTCAAACCAATTGACCTGTTTATTATCAATTGCCAATTGCTGAACCAGCTCAACCGCTTTTAAAAAGCGTATATAACGGCCAATCTCTCTGGAAGAGTAACCCAGATGTTTTTTCAGGTTCATCTGTACCGACCTTTCTGATAACTTTTGCCTGTCAGAAATTTCTTTCACCGGGCTAATCGCACTATTGCCTAAAGCAACAATCTGTTCAGTTAAAGGGTGACGGCTTTGTATATAGGGTCTGCTAAAATCAAGCAAATGTGTTACCTTATCTCTTATGGAATGAAGCTCACTGAGCTTAGTCCAGAGCATCGTGAAACAATTATCGTTCAACAAATCGTCAGGGTGTTGGTATTCCATCACTGATGCTGTACCAAAAAACCGGAAAAAAGCATCATCCTTAAAATTAACCACCAACATTTCACCACCTGCCGGAAGTACATAAGTAAAGGCTTGCTTAATGGGGCCTAAAACCAGGCATTTATCCATCGATATTTCTTCCTTTTCCTTTGTAATTAAAGAAAGTGGTGCACCAAAGCTAAACACCATCATCGACTGGAAAGTGGGCAATAAGGTTTGGATGATGGGGCTTTTAGATGTGTTCTCCGCAAAATAGAAATGCGAAAATAGTTCCCCAAATTCAGCAGGTACTGCAATCCGATAACCATTATATGCCGCATCACTTGTCATGATCAAATATGACCATTTTTTTAAGATTTTTTTCACAACATAACACAGTTTTTGCCGCAGAAACACTAAAGGCACTGAACACAACTGAATTCACGCTGTCATTCCGAACGCAAAAAGTGGGACACTGATAGGTGAAAGATCTGTCATCCTGAACAAATGTTATCCGTTCAGGATGACAAACTAAGCCGTTAAACTATCCCAAATCACCTGATACACATCAGGTGCCTGTATGGTTTTATTCAACCCTTTTGAAGTCACCAAAACAGGTTTAAAGGTGTCGGCAACATGGGTACGCCCGTGCGATCCTTTAACCAGTGTGGCGTCAAGCGGGATTACATCCATTACATAACGGAAGCCTGCTTTTTTTCTCAACAGTTTATAACCCGCCCTGAGTTTGGATGTCATAAACATTTCAACAGGGTCGTAACCCGGCTTTTTGTGGATATCAACTACCCTGGCATAATCAGGTGCCTTGGCATCATCCAACCAAAAATAATAGGTAAACCAACTATTTTCTTTGGCAACCAATACCAGGTCGCCCGAACGTTCGTGGTTAATGTGATGTGCTTTCTGTTCTTCTTTATCGAGGACGGATTCGATTTCGGGTACATTTTTCAATAAGGACTTCACCTGTTCGGTTACACTTTTATCGTTAATATACACATGTGCAATCTGATGATCAGCTACTACAAATGCTTTTGAAGCACCAGGATCAAGCAACTCCAGCCCTCTCTCTTCGCGAATCTGGATCAGGCCATTTTCCCTAAACAAACGGTTAAGGTGAATCGGATTATTGACAGGTGAAATGCCATATTCAGAAAGCAATATTATGCGTGCCCCTCTGCTTTCGTAAAAACGAACTAACTCTTCTACTACCTGGTCGATTTCCTTCAATTCTGTACCGATTTGACCTAAATCCGGCCCGAACTTTTGCAAACAATAATCCAGATGTGGCAGATAAATCAATGTCAATGTAGGATTGTAAAGCTTTTCGGTCTCCATTGCCGCATCGGCAATCCATTTGGTCGATTTAATATTGGCACCCGGTCCCCAGAACTGGAACAAAGGAAACTGCCCCAGCTTGCTTTGTAAATGATCACGAAGTTCAGCAGGTTGCGAATAACAATCTGGCAATTTTCGGCCGTCGGCAAGATAATTTGGCCGTGGTGTTACCGAGTAATCGGCAGTAGAATACATGTTGTACCACCAGAACATATTGGCACAGGTAAAATCAGGGTCTTCTTTTTTAGCCTGATCCCAGATTTTTCCGGCATCAACCAGCTTGTTGGACTGTTTCCAGAATTTGATCTCAGCATCTGCATGATCATACCAGCCATTGCCTACAATACCGTTTTCTGAAGGGAATTTACCCGTTAAATAACTCGATTGTACAGCCGTTGTAACTGCGGGCAACAAAGGTTCTATGGTTGTTAAATGGTTTTCTGAAATATATTTCTGAAGAAATGGCGTGTGTAAGCCAATTACAGAATTAGACAAGGCTACAATATCGATAACTACTGTTTTGTGCATAATCTTAAGATCCTAATAAATTTTTAACCCAGGACAGCTCTCTGATAATCGAATCGTTTAAAGGCGCTTTTAAAGCAGCTGGTAAAACCTCCCAGGTATAGGTTTCTACCTCTAAATGGTTAGTGAAAGGATTGTTTTTTTGCAAATTTAATACTTCTGTAATATCTGATTGTGTGGATTGGATCAAACCCATATCTTCCACAAAAATCGGTACGTGGAAATGTGCCCTCCATTCGGTTACTGCCAGGTCATGGCCTTCTGCTAAAGCATTAGAAAGGTCTGGATAACGGACTAAACTTTCATCATTCTTTCTGGCAATTACCTGATGCAGATAGGTTTGTTCATCAAAGCGCCCCAATTGATCCAATACGGCTGTTCTTTCAGAAACCGATTCAGGTAACTTCGCTTTGAGTGCGGCGCTGATCTGGATTTTTCCAATCCTGATACCTTTCTCATTTAACTCATTAATGATCGCCGTATGCGGTTCGTAACCGATTGCAAAGTGGCAAACATCATAACACAAACGGATATGTGTTTTGATCAGATTTTCTGCGTCAATGGTATTTAGGCCTGTTTTTCCGGCAGGCAATAGATCGTTCTCAAACCAGTTGATAAATTCGGGACCAGATTCGAGGAAACCGTCAGGTTCTGGCTCAATATCAAGGTGAATGATTTTTCCGGTTTTTCCGGAGATTTCACTCAAGCCCTGGGCAACTTCCAAAATATGTGCGGTTGCAATTGTCGTGGCATTTTTTCTTGCCGTGGCATCTGCAAACCATGGTTTATAGCTCAATGGTGAAGTCGAAATGCCACCATCCATATCTTCGGGCAGCAACTGAGAAAGGATTTCAGCCAAACGAAGGGTATAATCTACCCGTGCCCTGGTGGTCCAATCGGGTGCGTGTACCTGATCTTTAACCCTGGTATTGTGAAAACCGCCATAAGGAAATCCGTTCATGGTAAATACATATCCACCCTCACTTTCAAGCCATTGTTTAAATATGGCCAGATGATCGTTCTGCAATAATTCTAAACTGGCCAGATTAGAAAGGCGCAAACCAATGCCCATTGGTGCATCTGGAGACAACTGGGCTTTTAATATCGGGAAGCTATCTTTCAACACCGCAAAATGGGCCATCCAGTTTTCGCCTGCATAAATATTGGTACAGAAGGTTAAATGTCCGGAAGTTAATTTCATTGCATTTAATCTTGAATAAATAGTGCTTGATTATTTAAGATTTCGGCAGCCTTTTTTAAAATATTAGTATCGATTTCGTGTACTTCTTCTCCGCTGCCTAAGCCTGTGAGCAAAGTAATGGTTAATTCACCACCAAGATGTTCCCTAAATTCTTCCAGTCCCTGTAAAATGGGGCTATTGCCTTCAGCAACCTGCAATAAGGGATGTGTCAATTCGAAACCCAATTCCTGAATTAAGGTAATTACCCTTTGGGCATCATCAGTACTGATCCTTCCAGATAAATTTGAATATACGGTATCTAATGCAATGCCCATGGCAACCGCTTCACCATGCCTGATTTCGAAATTGGTAAGGTATTCTAGTTTATGGGCACTCCAATGACCGAAATCCAGTGGTCTGGCCGAACCGTTTTCGAATGGATCAGCACTGCGGATATGCTCCATATGGAGTTTGGCACATTTCCAGATCTGGTAATTCATGGCTGCTGTATCACGGGCAGCAAGTGCCGTAGCATTGGCTTCCAGCCATTCGAAAAATTCGCGGTCTTTAATCAGCGCTACCTTAATGGCCTCGGCAATGCCCGAACGCCAATCGCGGTCGGATAATGTACTTAAAAACAGTTCGTCATTAAACACAGCCACAGGTGGTGAAAATGTACCAAGGAAATTTTTTTTATTAAAGTAGTTGATGCCGTTTTTTACCCCAACACCTGAGTCGTTCTGCGAAAGTACCGTACTCGGAATCCGGATGTGTTTAATCCCCCTATGGGCAACAGTTGCTGCATAACCGACCATATCGAGTACCGCACCACCACCAATTGCCGCAACAAAAGAATGCCTGTCGATGCCATGAACATTGATGGCTTCCAATACCCGGTCGAAATAGCGCGTATCGTTTTTCACCTGCTCGCCTCCGGGAATAACCAAAATATCCTGAATGAGCCGTGTTTGACTGTGTTTTGAGAAATATGTTTTAATCTGATCGTTAAGGTTTTGGTGCGATTCTGCTACGCCCTCATCTATAACAAAGAGGATTTTTTTTACGGTAACAGCTGGATTCAGGTTCATTAAAAAACTGTTCAACAATTCATTTTCAGGCGAAAAAATTGCTGAAGTAAAGAAAACATTATAATGATACTGTACAGTAAAAGATTGATGTAAATGTTCCATTTTAATTGGATAATGTGTTGTTCGGATTAAGTAACGGCGAATAATTTAGAGAGCCACATCGATAATGGCAAGAGGGCTGCAATTACAAATGCAAGAATCAGGGCATCAAAAGTTACTGCCCAGGCAGCATCCATCAAAATAAGTGATATCACCCCGGCCTTTACTGCAGCGCCTATATTTTTGCCAACGGGCTGTTTTATTGCTTTTAAAAGTGGCTTAAAAATCATAAAGGTAAAAGGAACCAAAAACAGTAATGACCACAACAGCCTATCGTTTACAAAAGCAAAACAGGTAATGGCACAGATTACTATCGCATATAGAAAAGCAGCAATATATAAGTTTTTGGTCTGTCCACCATGTACTTCACCACGACTAGTCATGGTAATTGAGAAAATATAAACTACAGGAATAATGGCTAAATAATAGTGACTATAAAGCATTTCTGGTACAATGCTCAAACCCAACAGCAGATTAAATCCTCTGCATAAACCCATATTTAACGGACCGAAAAAAGAATGGTGTTTGCCAAACTTATTATAAAGCAAAGCAAAAATAGCGACTAAAAGCGCCAGTATACCAGACGTTAAACTATTCAATGCAGCTAAAGCGATACCAGCAATCAGTAAAAGGCTTCCTAAAATGGTTGCATTTTGCAAACTGATCTGTCCGCTTGGTATGGCCCGCTCCGGACGTTCAATTTTATCAAGTTCGGCATCAAATACATCATTAAAAACAATCCCGCCACCATATAAACAGGCCGTTGATATTGCTAAAAACAGGATCGGGACCCACGGGATGGAAAATCCGTTGCTTAAAACACCGGAAATAGCAATACCAGCTAAAATATCGGCTATCGAAGTTACGATATTGGCCGGGCGCATCATGCGCAGATAGACAATTATTTTTTTCAATACTTTAGCTGATGATGATTGAAGATTTATCGGTTCTTGGTTGTTGTCCGCCACGTAAAATAGTATTGCCTTCAAACTTTTCGGTAAGGTCTACACTTTTTTGCGCATTAAAATCGGCTTCATCAATCTGCCCACTCTGTGCAAATGCGGTAATCGCATTGCGGTAGGTAACCAGTTCAATATCCTGGTCGCTCAGACCACGCATTTTCATTAAAGCCGCCGTTTTAGGTACCGCTAAGGGATCACTGATTCCCCAATCGGCTGCAGAATTTACCATAATGCGTTCAGCACCATATTGTTTTACAATTTCGACCATGCGCTCATTACCCATTTTGGTAAAAGGATAAATGGTAAAAGCCGCGAAAAACCCCCTATCCAATACTTCTTTTACCGTTTCTTCATTATTGTGGTCGATAATTACACTATACGGATCAAGACCATGTTCCAAAGCAATATCCATACTGCGCTGTGTACCTTTTTTCTTGTCGCGGTGAGGAGTATGTACCTGTACCGGCAAACCTGCCTCTTTGGCAAGCTCAAGCTGTAAACGGTAATATTTTTCTTCGGCAGCAGTCTGATCGTCGAAACCGATCTCTCCAATACCGACTACACCTTCTTTATAAATAAAAAGCGGCAGTATCTCCATTACCTGCTCTGCCAGACTTTCATTATTGGCTTCTCTGGAATTAAGGCCAATAGTGCAATAATGTTTAATGCCAAACTGTGAAGAACGAAACCGTTCCCAACCGATTAAACTACTATAATAATCTCTGAAACTATCCAATCCTGTACGTGGCTGGCCTAACCAAAATGCCGGTTCGATCAGGGCAACAACACCTGCATCGGCCATTGCCTGATAATCGTCTGTTGTCCTAGAAGTCATGTGCACATGCGGATCGAAGAACTTCATTCCCTTTACCACACTGATATCGAAAGCCTCAGGTTCACCCATTAATGCTTTATCTCTTTCAATTGAACTGCTGCAACACATATAATGTCTGTTTTAATTTTTAAAATGAATCCCAGTTTAACTGCCCATCAGCAAGGGCAATCTTCAATTCTGGAAAGGTATAAATATAATCTTTGGCTGGCTGATCATCCGAATGCGCAATTGCAAGTGCAATGGCACGCTGTTCGGTTTGGTTATAGCGCTGCAGACCGGTTTTTAAAGCTTCAAAAATTTCCGCATTAATAAATTTGGCTACCAAACGCCAAAGCTGTGGATTTACGTCCCTACCTGCAGCCCAACGTTCTTTTGCATAATCTGTAAGTGTTAAGGCTAGCGCTAAATTAGCACGTTCATCCAGACCAATAATCAGCTTAATATCCTTTTCGGTAAAAAAAGCCTTTAATACCAATTGGTTCCAGGCGGCTTCATCAAGGTATGCCGAAGGATAGGGATTGTTTTCCATGATGGCCTCCAACACCGAACCGATATTGCTTCTAATTCCTTCTGCACAACGTTTCACCCAAATTTCGGGATGGGGCAAAAATGGCAGCGCCGAATATAAAGCTACGGCTTCATTCATCTCGGCGGATAAAAATAACCTATCGATTGTAGCATATAATCTATCCTTATCTTCTTTATTTAAAGCGCTCAATAACCAAACCCGGCTAAGCCTGTCGATGGTCCACTTAGCAACATAACCTAAGCCAAGCGCATTGATCAATACCTTTTGCCCATCACTCAGCTGAACAGGCAACTTGCCCGTTTTACGCGGAACCATCACAAAAGCCTGACTTACTTTGGCCGGATCTGATGACTGCACTACTCCTTCCAGCCAGTTTTGACATTCTGCACTAACATTGCTTTTTACAATACTTCCTAAAGCCTGATGTGCAGCTATAATATCATCATCTATCATTGTACACAGAATATTTATTAAAGAAACACAATATTAGCTGGTCATGCCCGCCGAAACAAAATAATTGATCAACAAAGCACCTGCAATGATCAGTAAACCAAAGAACTCGCGGGTTTGCTCAATGTAAGGTTTGGTAGCCTGCATGCTCTGCACCAGACTTTCGCGTCTATATTTTGTAATCCAGTCGCGTACCCCATCTTTCGCAAAAAACAGAATAATGGCGTAAATGAGATAAAAGGCAGTTAAAAACAAATAAGCAAAAGGATAAAACTTCCCTGCCGCAGCCAATCCACATGATATTGCGGCACTTAAATAGATGGAAACCCAAAGAAAAGCATCGTTATCGTTTAAATTTACATAAGCGAAGCCCAAAAACGAGATACAAAAAATAATGTTTAGAATAATTAAAAGCATTTTAAATTATTTGGTTTAAAATAAACTAAATCGATTTCCCGATTCTTTTACCGAAAAACAAAGTTATTTAAACTCACTGCTTTTTCTGCATTAAAATTTGTAAATTATATACTGCTATTTAATATTTTGACATCAGTTAGCACTTAGGAAGTTGCACCTACAATTCCAAAATCTGAAAATTAAGGTGCTAAAGGAATCAAATAATGCTTAATAATTGATTAACGAAGTCGCATTATTTACTTTACTGCCGCTTTCGACTATTGAGATTGAGGTAAGTTTTAACTTTTTTCCGGAAGCGTTCCAGTTCCTTTATAGTGGGATCTGATTTCATCAGCTTCAACTTCGAAAACTTTTTCAGTAGTTGTGTTAACGGAACAAGAAATTGATCAGTGTGGCGGTACATTGCACACAAAACGGCTTCGTTAACGGCACTACTTACCTCTAGTTGTTCATGGCCGTCTTTTGAGGAGAGTTCCAAAAGGCATTCGAAAAGTAGTTTTTCTGCACTGATCAATTTGTTCATGGTTTTCTTCACGCTGCTTGAGGATATTCATAAACCATGCCAATTTAGTTGTATTTCTCCCCGAATTTATACCTGCACTTAAACCAAATAGTGATGCTGCTCAGGTTGATTTTAAAAGCCTTTACGTTCAGATTTCAGATCACATCAAATAAACAAAATGATTAACTTTGGACATGAACCACATCCCGGTACATTCGTTACAAGACAGAACTACACATGGGCTGCAGATTAAACATTTTAATAAGGATGAACTGCCTAAAAATGATGTGATCACACTCGGTGCACACCGCGACGACCACTATATTTTCTTTTTATTGGAAGAAGGTGTCGGATCATTGATGATCGATTTCAATGAAGTGCATTTGTCCGGAAATATGCTATACTACGTATTACCTGCCCAGGTACACCACCGGATCCGAAACGAAGCTGCAACCGGATGGTTTGTTGCCGTTGATACCTCGCTCATTCCGCGCGAATGCAGAAATGTTTTTGAGAGTCAGCTATCACTTCAACAGCCCTACCCACTCCTTGCCAACGAGTCCAGGCAATGTCATGAACTACTGTTGCTGCTCACCGAAAAACAAGGCGAAGATACAAGTGCGCCTTTTTATACCACAATCGTGCATTCTTTACTTCAATCTTTTATTGGTATGGCAGCAGGTTGTTACAGTCAATATGCCAGTTTAAACCTCAATTTATCACGTCCGGCGCAGATCAGTGCACAATTTAAACGTTTGCTGGGTACTGAACTCCACTCAAAAAAAAGTCCCGCAGAATATGCTTCACTTTTAAATATTTCAGAATCTTATCTGAGCGAGGCGCTAAAAAAACATACCGGTTTTCATGCCAGCTACTGGATCCAGCAGGAAGTGATGATGGAAGCCAAAAGGTTGCTGTATTACAGTGAGCTTACCGTGAAAGAAATTGCACATAGTTTAGGTTATAATGACCACTCCTATTTCTGCCGTTTATTCCGCAAGGTAACCGGAACTCCCGCAATAGCCTTTCGGCAGCAGTACCGGAAATAGTCCTATCATTACAACGATTCGGCTATTTTAACAAGCCTGAAAACGGAGTTTCTTTGTAGTATTAAAACATACGATATGGAAACCTCTATTTTACATCAGATCAGAAAAAGAGCCGGAAAGATTATTGAAAACCAATTGCTCAAAACCGGGCGTGTGCTTGATGTGCGTTGTTGGGAATCTTCCGATATGATCGAAATCGACCTGCACCTGCCATCTGCCGATATGCATACCTGGAACCAGATCCCATATATTAAACTTTGCGTGGATGACTTTACTTTTCGCGATTATACACCGTTTGGATGGGATGCAGAAATAGCCACCTGTTCACTGTTGATCGATACCGATCACGACGGTCCGGGAAGCCGTTGGGCCAAATCACTCCGTACCGGCGACACCATCCATTACCTGAAAACGGAAAGTACACGCCAGGCGCCACATCCAACTGATTTTGTGGTTGGCCTGGGCGACGCCAGCAGTCTGGGCCATCTGCTCGCCCTGCAACAGCTCACCATGCCCAAAGCCCGTTTTGATGGTGCAGTGCTCTTACCCAACCCAATCAATGGAAAGTTACTATTAGAATATTTTTCTACACCATTGAATATCCTACCGACAGCTTCGGAAATTACAGATTGGTTATTAAAACAAGGATATTGTACTGCACACACCTGGTTTTACCTTATCGGAAATGATCATTTTGTTGCAGAATTACGCAAATTATTGAAAGGCTTAGGACATCACAATATCCGGGTAAAGGGATTTTGGTCTTGATCAGGTACATCTATGGGATTTCGCTGATGTATTTTTTAATCAGCGCTACCCCATCCCTGTCAATAATAGTGGTACCGATTTTGGGCATATGGTACTCGCCCATTTCGGCCGTTCTTACAATGATATTGCTTTTATTAAACCTGATACCTGTATGGTCTAAATCCGTCTTATAATCAAGATTTAAAGTCGTATGACCAGCAACACCACCCGGTTGATGGCAATGTGCACAATTGATATCCATATATGCCCTGGCTCTTTGTACCAATGGTAAGGAAAGATCATGGTAGTTGGGTAAGCTGGTTAAAGCATCGATTGGTGTCTTTTTAAAAATTCCTTTTTTCATCAGGTAAACCAACTGGTTGATACTTTTGCCATCCCTTTCAACCCTGATGTTGAGGTTTCTGATTTTTGGTCCGATTGGAAGGATTGTTTCATTTAACCGGTGGCAGCTTCCACATTCTTCCCTTGTAGGGATGTGATAGGCGATTTTGAGTTGCTTACCAGTTTGGTTGGTAAAATGGATTGGAACCCTTGCACCTTTGGTTACCAGGAAAGCTTCATTTTGCGCCGCATTCCACCGGAAAGTGGCTACATTCCATTTCGATTGACGTAATATAAGTAAACGCGTTTCTATTATCTGCCTGCCTTTATTGACCACATGTGTATAATAAAAAGTTTTGGCGATAATCGTCCCTTCGGGGAAAACAGGCAAGCCCTCCCCATTTAAGATCACCTGCCTGCCTCTGGGCAATTTGATTAAACGCTGTTTTTCTGCCTCATCGGTAAAAAGCGTAGAAGAAAGCTGCAGGGTCTCCACGCCATTATTGGGTTCGAGGCCAGCCATGTTTCCCTTAAAAAGCTTGTAAAAAGATAACTTGCTATCGAAACTGATTACATTATCAATATTTTTTGTACCTGAGTTATGGCACGACAATACATAAACTACCGGACACAGCAAAACAGCCATGATGAGGAGGTATTTCTTGAATTTCATACAGAAAAGCCGCTTAGTTTAACCTTTTTCCGTCATCTTCATGGATAATGGATTGAGGGATTAAAATATACCTATCGACGTAAAAAGTACCGAAGGGAATTACACAGGCAACGAGCACTTTCCATGTTAGTTTAGAGAATATCCATTTATAGGAAACGCCAACACTGAGCGTAATGAAAACAAACAGGCAAAAAAGCAGGCCATGTATCGGGCCCATGAATTTTACCAGTTCGGGCCGGTTTAAAAAGTATTTAAGCGGAACGGCAACAAATACAAGTACCAACAGAGAAATGCCTTCGAGAAAACCAATGATTCTGAGTCTTCCGATAGGGGTTTTTAAAAGATTGAACATAACAATTGAATGGATTTAAAATGATCTTATAAACGGACGGTTGGCAAGCGGGGAAAATGGCCATGGAATAGCCACAATGATAACCAACAGCGCAAGGACAAACCATATGAGCATGGTAGAAAATTTCTCCTTATCGGCTGGCATTCTTTTGGCTTTGGCCGAACCGATGGTGATCAGTACAACAGCTGTGGCCATAAGCCAAATATGTACATACTTAAAAAATACATGTTCGCTCAGTAATTGATGGGATTCGTTTGTTGGCAAAGCATATTTAACCACCGGGCTAATCATATATAGACTTAACCCCAGCAGCAGCTGAATCTGTGCAATTGTAGCCGTAACATGCCTCATCATATTATCATGGGCGGTAAATGCCCTTTGTAACCAACGGCCCCTACCCGCAATATAAATGCTGTAAAGAAGCGATAAGAGCACGAGCCACCTGTTAACCGAATGTAGACTTAAAAGAATCTGATGCATAAATAAAAGTTTAAAACATACTAATTAGTATGTTTTTGGATAAAAAAATATTAAAGATTGGTTAAATACATTTTAAGGCCTTTCAAATAGGTTTTATAACTTGCTTTACCCAAAGCCTTGCCCACGTTCCTCACTCCCCCATATCCCGAAATGATCAGCATGGCGGTTTCTTCCGGAACAAAAGCACTTTTAAACAGCCGAGCAGATTGTCCCTTATTAAGGGAGGCCACAATTGCATTCTGCCAGTGCAAAACCAGTTTGGACAATGCTTTTTTAAACGTATCGTTCATTGGCGACATTTCTTCAATCATGTTAATTGCAGGACAGCCGTAATCAACATCAAAAAAGGGATCCTTAAGCAAAAGATTTTCCATCATCTCATAGATATCTTTTTTCGGATCATTGCCTTCCACTAATGGCTTAATCAATACGTTATACATACCCGGGTAAAGAAATTCGTTGATCAGGCTTAAACCCATCTCATCTTTCGTCTTAAAGTGATAAAAGAAAGCACCCTTGGTGAGCTGCGTAGTTGCCACGATTTCATCGATACTGGTTCCCTGATAACCTCTGCGGTAGATCAGATCAAAAGATTTCTGCAAAATCATCAAACGGGTATCAGTTGCCTTCGACATAACATACTAATTAGTATGTTGCAAACATAAAGAATATTTTAAGTCGAATTCTAATGGATTTGTCATAAACATCTTGAGGTCATGGTGGAGATCAAACATCATTATATAAAGGCTATTTCGACTAATATCAACGCAATTTCGCCTACTCTCAGCGGCTTTTTAACCTGAAATTTGATTGTAAAGTAATTCATGAGAAAATGGGATCGCAGAGATATCAACTTCATGAACAAGGAATTTAGCGATTCCTGTAACAGAGCCAAGGACTTACAGATTAAATAAAATGGCAACTAGCATCATAACAAAATTCACGATTGGAACCGAGGAAGGCATCAATACCTTATTTTTTATCAGCAGTGAAATAACAAGAGAGCGGTTGAAGGAGAAAATTTCAGATCAGGAACTTGAGGATTATATCAGTACAAACTTTAATAAAGACACCTTAATGGGCGAATTAAACAGCTTGTCTAATCAATACCTTATTGTTTACGCAGATGATAAGCCTGCTGGTTATGCCAAAGTAAGTTCCAAAGGAATAAGGCCATCGATTTTTGGTGGCAAAACACTGGCCAGAATAAGTGATTTTGGCGTATTGGCTAAATATGATGATCCTTTGATCTGTAAATCGTTATTCGAAAAATGCCTTTCGATATCCAAAATGCAACAAGTGATCTGGATAAGTGATTTCGAAGGCAGTCCTTATCTGGACTTATTTGAAGGTTATGGTTTCAAAAAAGAAATCAATATTACACTCTCAAAGGAACTGTCCTTGCCTGTAACTCACTTTGTGAAAGAGAAACCGTAAATTTAATAGCTTCACGCTTTTGGCAAAGGTCAATCTAACTGAATTTCTTAATCAATACTGATATAAACACCATTAAATATAGCATTAAATGAATACCAGAAATAACGAATTGAATATGCCAATGCTTGGTTTTGGCACTTTAATACCGGATGCCGCCACTACAATCAGCGCTACAAAGTATGCCTTAGCGGCTGGGTTTAGGCATTTTGATGCCGCAGAACGGTACCGCAACGAAACAGAGGTTGGCATAGCCTTACATGATGGAATTGCCAGTGGCATTAAACGCGAAGATATTTTTGTAACCACTAAACTGTGGAATACCAACCACAGGCCAGAGCGTGTTGAGGCAGCATTTGAGGCCAGCTTAAAACGGTTGCAGCTTACTTATATTGATCTATACCTGATCCATACGCCATTTGCATTTCAACCTGGAGACGAACAGGATCCCAGGGATGGAGATGGAAACCTTATTTACGACCATAGCATTAGTTTGCCCGATACCTGGAAAGCAATGGAACACCTGGTAGATGGTGGTAAATGCAGGGCCATTGGTCTTTCGGATATAAATTTAGAACAATTAAAAGAGATCTACGAATCAGCGAGGATTAAACCAGCGGTGATACAGGTGGAAGCACACCCATATTTGCCTGAAACAGAATTATTGGAATATTGTAAAGAAAAAGGCATTATATTTTTGGCTTTTGCACCACTGGGTCATGGAATAAGACCGGGTCTGCTAGAAAACCCGGTAATTAATGCGATTGCTTCCCGTGTAGAGAAAACACCAGCTCAAGTGCTTCTGGCCTGGGCAGTACAGCGGGGTACAGCACTACTTACCACACCAAAAACAGCTGAACGTGTAAAAGAAAATTTCGATATCTCTCCCCTTCCGGAAGATGCGATGGAAGAAATTAATGCGATAAAAACCAGGCAACGTTACAATCACGTGGTAAAAACTGGTTCGCCAGGTTTCATTCCACAAGGCAGTTAAACAAGTTAAGCTGATGAAAGACGAAAAAATACGTGAAGCCCTTATGGCACACTGGCATGCTTCGGCAATCGGTGATTTTGATGCAGAACATGAGATTTATGATGATGATGCGATTTGCGATTATCCGCAATCGGGTGAACGGATTATTGGACGGCGTAATTTACAGGCTTTAAGGAGTCACCATCCTGATAAACCTTCGGGCTTCGAGATTAAGCGGATCACTGGAAATGGCAACCTCTGGATCACAGAATATAGCATTGATTACCGGGAGCAGTCTGCCTATACCGTAAGCATTATGGAATTTGTTGATGGAAAAGTAGTACATGAAATACAATATTTTGCTGAAGGCTTTCACCCGCCTGCCTGGAGGAGTAATTGGGTAGTGCTGATTCCGTGATGCACATTAGTGATAAATGTTTATGCTGATCCTGCAAAATAATCGATATTAATAACCAGATCCGATAATAAAAAGAGTAATGGCTAATTAGCCCCACCATTTATGCTAACTGATATTATTGACAAAGACCTTAAAATAATTTTCTGTGGAATTAACCCAGGACTAAAATCGGCATGGGACGGACATCATTTTTCGGGCCGCAGCAACCGGTTCTGGAAAACACTTCATCTGGCCGGCTTTACACCCTACCAAATTGATGGGATGAACGATACAAGTATTCTCGATTTTGGTTATGGACTAACTACCGCGGTAGATAGGGCAACCATACGTGCTGACGAACTTTCTAAAGAGGAATTTGCGGCTTCCATCGAAGCCTTTAAGAAAAAAATGATTCACTATCAGCCAAAATATATTGCATTTCTAGGCAAAGCAGCCTACATGGCTTTTTCAGGGAATAAACATTTAACCTGGGGCCATCAGGAAGAAAAATTCTGTGGTGCCTCTGTTTGGATATTGCCTAATCCCAGTGGCTTAAACAGGGGGTTTACACTTAACGATCTTGTGAAACATTATAGCGAATTATATTCAGCTATGTTCTGACGATCCAAATTTCCCTCTTTATCCATATTGCCTAAAACAATCCACGAGACTGAAATCGCTTTACCATTTAAGAAATATAAGGTCATTTTAAATGACATGTCTTATATTTCTTATGGTAAAAGCATGGGCAAGTTAGCTGATAAAGGAGATATTTAACCACCTGGGTGTTTCTAGGTGTCTAAGGCTTTCGATTAAATCTGAAGTTTATATTTTTAAACCCCTAACACCTTAGCGCTCCTGAGTTTCTCTTACCATTTCTCATTGGCGATAGCCCCGATGCATACTTCCAACTAAGCTTTTTTATTGCAATATATTAATGTTAGCATAGCCTTCACAAGGCGATTGAGACTTTTCATTGATGGTCTTATACAATAAATTTATTGGTCCTTCCTTAGAAAATATCTCGTTTAAGTAATCAGGTATGGGTGTTGATTTCTTGAACTCCTGCCCTTTAGTATTAAGCTCATCATTATTTTGAATACTGGTCATCTTTTCTATTGATTTTTCTGTTTGCTGCGCTGGATTTTCCATTTTATTTAATTATTTTAAAGTTTTTAGATTTGAACGATAGTTTAGGTTGTTGATGGTGAATCTCTTCTTACCCCAGTGATAGCTTTTACCTATTGATGGAATAAAGATAATAAGCAAGGCGATGCCGATTAATACCATGCCAAACAGCATAAATATGTCTCGGTTGCCGAGCAATTGACTCTGTTGATTCAGGTTTTGCCAAATGGCAGCATTTGCCAGTGCCGAGGCCTGATCGGCTGTAAAACCCTTAGTGATATATAATCCCCGGTAGAAACTCAGCCTTTCGGCCATATTTCGGCTTTCAGGGCTTAAATAACCTAGAAATCTTTCCTTAAACCTTTGGCTAAGATAGAGTTGCAGGTTATAAAAGCCTGCAAAAGAATTTAAAGTTGCGGTAAACCGCGTACAGGCCGCGAGTACCAATCCTGTTGCACCGGTATCAGCTGGTGCTGAAGATAATACATATATCATCAGGGGAACAAATAACAAACCTGAAGCTGCTCCCTGAATAAATATGGGAGCCAGGAGATCTGCAAAAGAAAGATCGGGGGTGAGCAAAAAAGACATCCACATGTTAACCGCACCCATGAGGCCAAATCCAGTTATAAAAAGCATTTTTAGTCTGACTCTTTTCGCAAGCAGCAATTGAATTGAAATCACCAGCATTCCAACCATTGCTACAATATTGCAGAGCCCCAATTCGATTACCTCCAGTGTGCTCCATTTCAGGATACCTGTTGCATAATTGTAAATTAGGTTAATACTATCCTTACTTCCATAATAAATGGCCAAAAGGCAAATGCCTATTACAAAACTGCGCAATTTAAACGCCTTAAGGTGTACCATGGGCCTTTTAACAATGTGCTGCCTGTACAGAAACATTAGCGCTCCGGTTATCGTGGCGAGGGTGCTGTAACATATGCGTTTATCAGCGAACCAATAATATTTCGATCCATAGATGATAGTATAGGCTGACGCCAGTGCTGTAAAGGCAAAAATCACCATTCCACTCCAATCAATCTGGTAAAGCGGGTAAGCTTTATGACCTGATGACTGCTTCAACATGAGCAGAATGATCAGCACCATTAACAATTGAAACATGATCAGGTAATCATAGCTTACCTTCCAATCGGATGATTCGACCACTATACCCGCAACCAAACCGATAAGCACAGTATTGCTCAATATGGTCCCATAAAATACCGCAGGGGCAATGGTCTTTACCTTTTCGGCCGGCAACCTTGTAAATATCAGGAGCAGTGTAAATACCAACACATTGCCTGTTAAAATCCCTTGAAAAAATCTGATCACCAAAAACAGGTTGATATCCCTACAATAAATACAAAGCGCGTTTAAGCATATCGCCAATAGCAAACTCAATATCAAATAGCTCCTTGCCTGGAAATATCTAAAAAAACGGAACTGGAGGGGGATAACGGTAATGATGCCTGCATAGGTTGCCATTACTGCAAACGAAATATCCTCGGGCTGGGCACCAAGATAGCCAACCATATAGTTCTGGGTAAGTACGAACATACCCAGTTGCGATAACGAAGATAGCAATAATAGGAAAAGTGCAATACGTATGCCCCAGTGCCAGCCAGTTATCCAATCTTTAAAATAAACCGGCTTCATGATTTCGCCTGTTTTTTAACTGCAACAGTTACACTCATACCTGCAAGTACGTTTCGCTCTTCTCCCTTATCAAAGCTTATTTTTACCGGAATCCGTTGAATGATCTTCACAAAATTTCCTGTCGAATTATCAGGTGGCAAAAGCGAGAAACGCGAACCTGTTGAGCCCGCAATAGCGATAATCTTGCCTTTAAATACTTTTCCATCTATTGCATCCACCCTGATTTCTACAGGCTGCCCTACATACATTCCGCTCACCTGTGTTTCTTTATAATTCGCCGTAATCCACTTCTCTTTTTCATTTATAATGCTTACCAATGGCTGCCCACTTTGTATCTGCTGGCCTTCCATAATATTTTTGCGTCCGAGTCTGCCGCTATAGGGTGCACGGATAACAGTATATGATAGGTTTAACCTAGCCAGCTCTAATGCGGCTTGTTTTCTTTTGATATCGGCCTGCAGAATGGCGAAATGGCTTTTTAGTTCTATAATCCGGGATTCACTGGTTTTAAGTCCGTTTTGTGCGCCGCTATAATCGCTCGCCGCTACATCATAACGTGCTTTTACCTGTTCGAGATCGGCACCCGTTGCTGCCTCTTCCTTTACCAGATTGCTATAGCGCTCAATGTCTTGCTGCTGCTGTACATATCGCGCCTTTGCACCATTAATCTGATCCTTATTAACCCGCGTACCTGTTTTGGCCGAACTGATACCTGCGCTAAGCACGGTAAGCTGTGCCCGGGCATCATCCATCGCAGCTTCAGCAGCCTGAAGCTGTGCACGGTACTCCCTGTCGTCTAACACCACCAAGGTATCGCCCTGTTTTACGATCTGATGTTCGTTAAAACGCACTTCCTGTATATAACCTCCAGCCCTGGCCGAAACCGGATTGATGTACGATTCTACCTGTGCATCGTTTGTTTCTGCATAAGCATTACTATATTTCCAGTATTGATAAAAATATACTATACCAACAAGTACCAGTACTATTCCCGCAACCGTGATCACGACGTTTCCCGGATGTATTTTATGATTCTCTTTTTTCATTTTTATTTTTTATTATAAATTGCCACTGCTGTAAAGGACATGGTAATAGATGGCCAGGGCATCAGTTTGTGCCTTTACCAGATTAAATCTCGATTCTTGATAGAGATTATCGGCATCAAGCAGATCAGTCAGCAGAGATAACTGGTTCAAGTATTTGGTATTTACGATCTTGTAATTTACTTGGGCCTGCAGTACAGAATGTTCATTAACTGATATCCGCTTAAGGGCTTCTGCATATCTGATGGCGTAAGATTTTAACAAAATCCGTGCGTCATCACGGGAGGCTTCTTTCTGTATTTCAAGTTCTTTTACCCGTAATTTACTTGCAGTAAGTTTGCTTTTGTTGTGGTATATGGAAGAAATGCTATACTGTACCTTGAAACCCACAAAACCAATGGAATATGCCTGGTCAACAGGTGGAAAGAAAAGGTAATTGGGATAATTTAAGCCATAGCCTGCGTACAAACCAAAGCTGGGTAAATTGCTACTTTGTATTCCTTTTAGTTTCGTTGCTTGCAGTTCCATGTTTTCGGTAACTTTCTGTACCGGGTAGGAAGAAACATCTCCCAGGCCAACAAGGGGTAATAGCGAGGCAATATCCGGTTTGCGCATGCCAGCAGAATCGGCAGGGATGATCATTACCGAATCGGGTACATTCATTAGAACATCTAGTTTTTGGTTGGCTATCGAAATATCATTTTCATTCTGCTCAAGCGAAAGGGCTACATTTGATAAGGCTACTTCTGCGCGTAACACATCACTCCTGGTTACCTTCTGATTTTTATAAAGCGAATTGATATTCTTTAACCGCGTTTGTGCTCTTTTAAGCTGCTCAGCGATAAATTTTCGCAGATCGTATAGCCTTAACAATTCAAGATATTGATTGGCCGTTTGTAAAGCAATATTCCCTGCCTGTTCCCGTGTATTCAGTTTGGCTAGGCTTAACCGCAAATCGGCCTCGCTTTCAAATGCCCGTTGCTTGCCTCCGCTGTAAATATTGAACAACGCATCAATACCTAAAGCAGCACTGTTCGAACCTGGTTTTCTCGGCCCAGTAGTAGCATGATTAAGGCCTTCAGTAAAAAGCGTTAGCCCTGAGAAACGCTGATAAGAAGCGTTCGCATTAACCGTTGGCAAGGCATTGCGATAAGCATCCTTACTGTCTTCGGCACTGGCATCTTGCCCGATATTGGCGGCCATTAGCCATTTATTCTGACTTTTGGCAAATTGTATGGCCTCGGCAAGGCTAACCTTATAGTTCGCCCCAGCTAATACCTGAGCGCTTACCCTGATTGGCCTTGATAAAAAAATATTGAGCAATAAAAGTAAAATTATTAAAAACGGACCTTTGCCGTTACAAGCATATTGATACATGGCTTATTGTCTTTTGATTAGACAAAAATCCTGTAAAATATGGCCCTATAGTCGATTATATTGCGCTAATATTAGTCGAAATGGCGTATTACACTGAAAAGAGTTTTTAATTAAACTGTTTGCGGTACTCGAGGGGCGATATACCGGAATTGGCCTTGAAAAACTTACCAAAAACAGATTGCTCAGAAAAGTTTAACATGCTGCTGATCTGTGATACTGTAAGTGTTTTGTTCTGAAGTAAAACCTTGGCTTCGAGCATCACTGCATCATCGATCCATTTTCCTGCAGATTTGCCGGTCTGTTTTTTTATAGCTGCTGAAAGTGATTTGGGCAATAAAAAAAGCTGATTGGCATAAAAATCGAGTTTACGTTCGTACATGTAGTTTTTGGCCAACAGCTGCCTGAATTTTTTAAAAAGCAGATTGCCTTTTAACGCAGAAGCCGTATCGGGAATGTGCTGACGGTAATAAGCATCAATTTCATAAACCAGTGCAAAAATATAACTCCTGATCAGTTCTTCCTGATGAAAACCACCTGAATCCTGAGTTAATTGAATGAGTTCGTATATTTTGTTGATTTTGATAAAATGGGCATCTTTGAGCGGTAAAACAATAAGTTCGCTATTTTCGAAAAAATTATACTTAAACAGGAAAAACAGATCGGCATAACGTTCCAATAAAAAGGTATCCTTAAAAAATATTACATCCATTTTCAGAAGGTCGCTGCGTTTGCTAAAATACCGGATAACAGATGGTCCTAGCGTAATAATCGCTGGTGCATCAACATCCCATGAGCTTAGCCCAACATTAAGCCTTACGCCCCCTTCTTTAATATAGGCAATGGCATAACTTTCGGCCCTGTAAGGTTCTTCATGGTAAGGATGATCGCCCGAACCAATGAAAAGATACTCCCTGTTATGATCCGGCACTGAGAAAAGCCGGCTGTGCCTTGCAAGAGAAAAGGTCTTCATGTTATCCATTAATATAAAAATACAAAATAGAATCGTTTTCAATGCCATGTGCATTGTTGTATTCTTTTACGATACGCGAAGACCATACCTCACCATTGGCAGAAATATCCCTCAAGAAGGTAATCGCGAAATTTAATGTTGTTTTTATGCTACTACAAAAGAGTAGTTAAGCTTCATCATCGGCTGAAGCAATCCCTAGATTTCTGACCACATTTAATACGCCTGTCCGCCAGTGTAAGTAACCCAATGTTCCACAGATTTCGATTACCTGCTCTTCGATTTTAGCGGGCACGTCATTAACGACACGGAAACGGATTTTATATTTTGGATTGTAACTGATATAGATGATGACATCGGCATTACGCTCCCCAACATCTGAAAGAAACGCCAGATGTTGATCACGCAACTCTTCTGCAGCACGCTGTAAACGTTCATTCATTAACTTCGAAAGCGCTTTATCCGGAACAAAATCAGTCTCCAGAATCGCCAGTACCGTAACAACCATGCCTGCAAAAATAAAAACCTAGGCCATATCTACAAACCCAATTTACCAAAGCATTGAAAATGAGCTATAATAATTTCTCATCCCCATATAAATTTAAATTCTTTTATATCAGCTTAACAGCCTGTTAATAGCAGGCTGTTAATTTGCGTACATGCAGATCACCAGACATAGCTCCAGCCAAATACTTAACGCCATCAAAATAGGCGACCAGATAGAAGATCATCTTGGTAACGAGGGAAGAGTAGTTGATATCGAAATCCTGAAAAAAAATATCGGAATCCAATATTATTTCCGCTTGCATAAGAAAAAAACGATTTTAATTATAAAATAAGCTGATAAAAGTGATTGATCAGTTTAATGAATATACGCTTACATTGCGTAATCTCTTTTAAATTGCTCAGGGGTCAAACCTGAATATTTTTTAAAAAACTTGGTGAAATAGGAATTGTCGTTAAAATTTAACTCGTTTGCAATTTGGGAAATATTGACCTCGCCACTCACTAACAGGCGTTTGGCTTCGAGTAAAATCCGCTCACGGATCACCTCCCCTGCCTGCGCCCCAATAAGTTCCTTACAAATGGCATTTAAGTGATTAGGTGTGATAAACAGCATTTCCGCATAATCCTTGGGCATTCGTTTCAAGAGATAATTTTCCTCTACCAGCTTTTGAAAATTGCGCAACACCAACATATTGTGTGTTTGGAACTGCGGCAGCTGCGTAACGGCCATATGCTGCTCTACCAATAGGAGAAGGGATAGTAACAGCACTTTTTGAAAATCGATATTTTTATTTTGTACTGTATTAACCTGGTTGTACAATTGTTTACAAATGATCTCTAAATCTGCCCTAACTTCACGGGGTATGGCTTTAACATTTGAATGATGGGTACCTGAAAAAAAGGGGAAACTTTCCAGATAATCTGGTTTTAGCAAAAATGACTGGAAAAAATCCTTTTCAAAATTAACAATATAGCCATCCACATCATCGTTAAAATCCCAGGTGTGCACCTGCCCGGGCGACATAAAATAAATCTGCCATGGAGTTACCTCATATTTATTAAAATCGATAGAATGCCTACCAGCACCAGAGGTAAAAACCACAAAATGATAAAACGTATGCCGATGAGGAAAAATGAGGTTTTTGTGTGTATCCAGATAGTGCTTTAACCGATCGACTAAAATATCACCACGTTGGTTGTCGGTTATTGTACAAGAATCTAGAATGGGGATAACTTCTTTCATTCGCAATATTAATGATTGCGAATCTAATCAATTTAAGAAAGCTCCCCAATAGAAATTAATTTCCATTTGTATTTTCGCCTATCCGGGAGGGATCGTAATGTAATCCCGGAGAGAGCCAGTACAACAAAACCATTCTGGAATACCTGTAATTAAAAGGCGAAAGTAAGGCTACACCAGCGAATATCACAACTACGAAATACCAAAGATTTTCATAAACAATATCAAGACCAAAAACATAAGCGGCTACACTAATCGAAATAATTTCCGCTACATTCATGGCATAGCTTACAAACATGGCCACATAAAAGTATCCGGGTTCGCGTTCGAATTTTAACGCACATACCTTACATACCTCGTTCATCTTTTGAATTTTCAGTCCATAAACCGCACCGGTAAAAACCGATCCCATCCTGCACCTCGGGCATTTTGAATGCACAAAACCACTCCACTGAGATACGGTATGTTTTTCATGACTTAATTTTAAATCTGAAAATTGATTGTTGATGTGCTTTTCCATAAAAAAATTCCTTTATCAAAGGTAAATAGCCAATTGAGATTTTTCATTGTATCAATCAACTTATTAATGGTATTATTTATGGGCTAGTTAATAATTTAACTGTTGCGATTTTGCCTTATCTATTTTATAATCTACGTTCATCTTCTTGTATTGGGAGATCATTGATACTTGCAAATCTTTTTTGCATCAGACCGTTTTCGTCAAATTCCCAATTTTCATTACCATAGGCACGGTACCATTGTGCGTTAACATCGCAGTATTCGTACTCAAATCTAACAGCAATGCGGTTACCGGTAAAAGCCCAAAGCTCTTTTTTAAGTTTATACTGTAATTCTTTTTCCCATTTTCCGGAAAGAAATTCAACAACGGCTTCCCTCCCATTAATAAACGTGGATCTGTTGCGCCACTCCGTATTTTTAGTATAAGCAAGCGAAACCCTAACCGGGTCCTGGCTGTTCCAGGCATCTTCTGCCAATTGTACTTTCTCTATCGCGGTTTCGCGGGTAAATGGTGGTAAAGGAAATTTCTTTTCCATGTCTTTTTGCTTTCAACTTTACCTAAAATTACACAACCTATGATGAAATAAAATTTATTTGAAAATTTACAGCAAAAAGTACCACAACTCAGTTGAATAGTACCATTTGTGCCTTAAAGGCTATATTCTTCGTTTTCTTTGAGAATAACTGCAGATATACACGCATGGAGAGGAATTAAGCCTATCTCAAATAAGCCTCTTGCTTGAGACTTAAAACAAAGTTATATTTGGAAACAGATCGTTTTACAGCCATGGTTTTTAAAAATAATTCAAATGAGTTTCTATGTGTGACGGAACTGAACAAAGAAAACCAAAACAGCGTTTTCAATGTCCGGGAAACAGATATGACCTTTATTTGGAATACAGGTGATGATTTAAACATCACGGTTGATAAAGTTCCGTACCACCTTTCGAGAAATGAAATTATTTTTCTGACAGAGTTTCATAAAATTGATGCGATTGATATTGATACGGCAAGAATGGTGCGTTTTAATCAACCATTTTTTTGCATCATTAACCATGATAATGAAGTTGGAAGTAAGGGGCTTCTATTTTTTGGGGCAACAGGTGTACCTGTTGTTACAGTTGAGGAACAGTTTGTTAGGGATTTCGAAATCTCATGGGACATTTTCATGAGAGAGATGAGCCAGGATGATATTCTTCAAAAAGATATGTTACAGTCGATGCTTAAACGGATGCTGATCCTATCCGTAAGGATTTTAAGAAAATCGACCAATCTAAATAAGTTGGAAAACAGTCAGGCTGATATGATCAGAGAATTCAATTACCTGGTAGAAAGTCATTTTGCTAAACACCATGATGTTGCCTTTTATGCTTCGAAGCTGAATAAATCGCCCAAAACCCTTTCCAATTTATTCTCTATGGTATCTCAGCGTGCGCCCTTAAACATTATCCACGATAGGATCATGGCGCATGCGCGGCTACAGATACATTACACCAACCTTTCGATTAAAGAAATCGCTTATAAATTGGGTTATGAAGATATCCAAACCTTTAGCCGGTTTTTTAAAAATAAAGAAGGAATATCTCCGGTACAATTCCGCGAAAAAAGTGCCTTGCTTCAAAATTAACCTTCCTTTTCCTCTCGTTTAAAGTTTTCATTAAGGGCATTGCCAGGCCCTTTTTTCCCACTTGCAAACTCATTTGATCCTTTTTTAACCTAAAGGAAAAAATGCCAACTCTTCGGGAAAAGCTGCCTATCAACAGCCTTATCTTTCTTTGCAAATTTGTCCTGTCAAAAAGAAAATAGTGTTTAAATAAAAAAATCAGAAAATGAAAAATATAGCAATTAATGGATTGGGCAGAATAGGCAGAGCAGCACTAAAAGTAATTTTAGAAACTAAAGATTTACAGCCGGTTGGCATAAACGATTTAATGAGCATCGAAAATGCAGTGTATCTTTTGAAACATGATAGCATTTATGGAACTTACCAAAAAGAAGTCAGCCATAAAGACAACTTTATTTATATTAACGGCCAAGCGATCAAGTATACTTCGTTTAAAGAAATAAATGATTTACCCTGGAAAGCGTTGAATGTAGATGTGCTTATAGAAAGTACCGGAGTATTCACCAATAAAGCAGATGCAGAAAAACACATTGCTGCAGGTGCCAGGTTTGTCGTCATTTCGGGACCGACCAAAGATACGCCAACTGTAGTACATGGGGTAAATACAGCAGACGGTAAAGTGAATATATTCTCTTGCGCCAGTTGTACAACCAATAACATTAGTCCAATTATAGAAATTATTGGGCGAAGGATAGGCATAAAAAAGGCCATATTAAATACTACTCATGCCTATACCGCCTCGCAGAGCCTGGTAGATGCACCTTCTAAAAAAGAACCAAGAATGGGTAGGGCAGCCGGAATGAACCTTGCCCCTGCTGCAACTGGTGCAGCCATTGCCACCACCAAAGCGCTACCACAATATTTAGGTAAATTTGATGGCGTGGCCATCCGTGTGCCCGTAGCTATAGGTTCAATTTCTGATATTACATTTATTTCCGAACGGCCAACTACTATAGAAGAAATCAATACCATTTTAAGCGAAGAAGCCGCTACAGAAAGATATCAAAGTGTAATCAGTACCAGTAACGAACCCCTGGTTTCAACAGATATTATCAAAAGCCCTTTTGCTGCGATTGTAGACCTGGAAATGACCCGTGTAGTAGATGGCGATCTGGTTAAAGTAATGGCCTGGTATGATAATGAGTGGGGTTTTACAAATCAAATGATCAGACAGATCCAGTCTCTTTAATTAATAAATCAATACCAATTAAGATGAATTATTCAGAACTGGCATTTACGGATGCCATTAAAAAACTGCAGGAAAGATTGGGCAGCAGGCTCAGTTATGAAAGGATGGAAAAGATGAGCCATGTTGATGGCCTAACGGATTCAGAAACAGAGTTTATTGCCCATCTCGATAGTTTTTACATTGCATCTTTTGGTGAAAACGGATATCCTTATATCCAGCACCGTGGTGGACCGAAAGGCTTTATCAAAGTAATCGACAAAGCCACCATTGGCATCGTCGATTTTATCGGCAACCGTCAGTATATTTCCACTGGCAATATCTCAGAAAACCCAAAGGTTTCACTTATTTTGCTCTCCTACCCACTACGGGCAAGGTTAAAAATTTATGCAGAGGCAGAGATCGTCGAAATTGATGAAAATCATAATAATCTGTATGATTTCCTTAAACCCGAAGATTATAAGTTTAAACCCGAACGGATGCTGGTTTTTCATATCAAGGCGTACGATTGGAACTGTCCGCAGCACATCACCCCTAAATACAGTGTAGCGGAAATACAGGAGTTATTTGAACCTCAAAAACAATACATTACAACCTTAGAATTGGAAATTAAAGCCTTAAAGGAAAAGCTCAACAAACAATAATACTGTTTATTATACATCCTATAAGAATCATAAAAGAGGGCGAACATTGATCATGTTCGCCCTCTTTCCGTTTAAAGTCATCACACGTTAAACAGACCTATTTACAGTGAATGGATAGACGATCAATTCATGTGCAACAAAAATAATACAATTAACCGGCTTTGTGTCAGAACGCAAAAGATTAATATATCTCAATAGCAAAAAACAAAAGATCTTTTACCTTCCCAGTAGAAAAATCTCTTCTATCTTAATTTCTGCCATGTAACGGTAATATTTATCCAGGCCAGGCCACAAATAAATACCAATCGGTATATTCGCAACGTAAATTCTATCATTGATAAATCAACCCGGCATTTTGCCCTGCAGAACAAAGACGAATAATAATAAGAAAGAGGATTTCAGACCATAAAAGACGGATTTGGTGTGACTACCACAATCCATTTTTTGATGAAATAAAAGAACAAAAAAATTTAAATTAAAAAATACCGATCGGTATAAAAAACCAATAAAAGATGAACGGATTAAAACGGATCATGTTGCTGATCACAGTAATCGCAGCTGCGATCATGGAGCTTATCGATACCTCAATTGTAAATGTTGCCTTGAACTACATGAGCGGAAACCTCGGTGCTACGCTCGAAGATACCTCCTGGGTGATTACCTCCTATGCCATCGCCAACGTCATTATTATACCAATGACGAGTTTTCTGACAACCAATCTGGGCAGGCGAAATTATTATATCGGATCCATTATCCTCTTTACTTTTTGTTCTTTTATGTGTGGAAATGCCACCAATATCTGGGAGCTGGTGGGTTTCAGGTTTTTTCAGGGATTGGGCGGAGGGGCCTTGCTTTCGGTTTCGGCAGTAGTGGTTTATGAGCTTTTTCCAAAAGAAAAACAAGCCACCGCTGCAGCCTTGTTCGGCATAGGAATTTTTATTGGCCCTACCATTGGTCCTACGCTAGGTGGTTTTATTACCGAAAATTTTTCGTGGCCATGGATTTTTTACATCAACATCCCTTTGGGTATCGCGGCGGCTGTATCCAGTTATTTTTTATTGATGGAGCCTGCCATAAGTTCTGCCAAGCGAAAAATCGACTGGCCGGGCATTGCATTGCTGGCCATTGGCGTTGGCGCCTTACAAACGGTACTGGAGCGTGGCGAAACTGATGATTGGTTTGATGCAGGTTATATTATATTTTTAACGGTTTTAGCCATAATCAGCCTCACCAGTTTTATCTTATGGGAATTAAAGGTAGATAATCCGGTTGTAAATCTTCGGATTCTGAAAAGCAGGTCAT
>Ga0163161_10000123_pt1 | contig 72760 bp, 58 predicted proteins | sample S45metaG_FD_129847 | JGI IMG/M metagenome (GOLD analysis project Ga0163161, IMG submission 129847) | Switchgrass rhizosphere microbial communities from Kellogg Biological Station, Michigan, USA - S4-5 metaG | ecosystem: Host-associated > Plants > Roots > Rhizosphere > Soil | place: USA... | reverse complement strand
TAGATCTCAGTTCAGAGGTGTGAGAAATATAGATTTTTTCTTATTCAGATTATCTAATCTTTTTGCCTAATCCCCAACTTTTGCACCTGATCCCCTAATCCCCAACTTTTGCACCTGATCCATTCCCAGGTTGGATTGTAAATATTTAACCGCAAAGCCCGCAAGGTAAAAACGCAAAGTTCGCAAAGCTTAAATAAAACTTTGCGAACTTTGCGTAAATCTTAGCGCTCTTTGCGGTTAAGCATAAAAATAAAAAAGCCTTTCCGTTAAGAAAGGCTTCTTCCAATATTGCGGTCTGGACGGGACTCGAACCCGCGACCCCATGCGTGACAGGCATGTATTCTAACCAACTGAACTACCAAACCAACTGCGTTATTGTGAGTGCAAAAATACAACAGAAGTTGGATTCTGCAAGGGTTTTTGCGAATAAAAATTGATTTTTTTTTAACGAACTGATTTTAAATAAATTCCAAACCTAAATCCCGACGCTTCGGGACCAAATTCCAGATATAAAAAGCTAAAAAGTCGAATTTAACCGCAAAGTGCGCAAAATTTTCATGTATGATTGGTCTTAAAAACGCAAAGTTCACAAAGCTGTGTATTGAACCAACTTTGTGAACTTTGTGTTTTCTCAACCTAATATAAAGTAAAATCTTTGTGACCTTTTCGGTTAAAAAATATAAGTAAAAACAAAAAGTCCGCAAAGCTTAAAATTAAACTTTGCGGACTTTGCGTAAATCTTAGCGCTCTTTGCGGTTAAATCAAAAGTGTCCTAAATCAAAAAAGCCATCCACAAAAGTGGAAAGCTTTTCATTGGTCTAACTACTAAACCAGCTACGAGTTACAAAGTCGTAGCAAACAACACAACTAATCTTAGATACCGTTTTTGGGCAAAAAAGCCTTTCTTAACAGAAAGGCTTTTCCCAATATTGCGGTCTGGACGGGACTCGAACCCGCGACCCCATGCGTGACAGGCATGTATTCTAACCAACTGAACTACCAAACCTCTGCGTTATTGCGGTTGCAAAGATAGTACAGAATTTCGTTTCTGCAAGTGTTTTGATAAAAAAAATTAAATATATTTTTAATTTATTAGCCAAAGTTTTGTTTTTCAACTAAATATGTAGTCAATATTTTTTCAAAATTATCCCCAACATTCACTGGAACATACTTAATTTGGTTCTTTGCACAAGTCAAAGACAGTTTTTTAAAGTACTCTTCTGCCCTTTTTTCGTATTCTACTTTTACATTATCGGCAAAAATCGATACTTCTTCACCTGATTCTAAGTCAATAAACTTTCGCGGTGTATTATCAAAGTCAAATTTAAGCTCGGTTTTATCATCTACAACATGAAACAAAACTACTTTATGTTTGTTGTGCTTTAAGTGTTGCAAAGCATTAAACAGCTTCTCATCATCTTCCGACTGAAACATATCGGTAAACAAAATAATCATCGAACGACGGTGCATTTTCTCTGCTATTTGATGCAAATAGGTAATCGTGTCGGTTGTTTTTTTGACTTTTGGCTGCTGTAATAATTCTTCGAGCTTGTTCAAAAGCATTCTATGATGGCGATCGCTTCCTTTCTCCGGAGCATAATATTCATAACTATCTGAGAAAACACTTAATCCCACGGCATCACGCTGTTTCTTTAAGATATTCATTAAAACTGCCGAAGCCAGAACCGCAAAACCAATCTTCTTTTCATAAAAAGGCTGATTCGATTTTAGTTCAGGATAATGCATTGAAGACGAATTATCTACAATAAGATGGCAGCGTAAATTAGTTTCTTCCTCAAAACGTTTGGTGTACAGACGATCTGTTTTGGCAAATAATTTCCAGTCGATATGTTTGGTACTTTCTCCGGCATTATAGACTTTATGCTCGGCAAATTCGGCAGAAAATCCATGAAACGGACTTTTGTGCATTCCGGATATAAAACCTTCTACAACCTGATTTGCCAGCATTTCGAGATGCTGAAAACTGGAGACCTTCTCTATTTCCGTTTCAATTTTCATTCGGTTTCTTTTTTAATATTTTGTGCGCGATATAAAGCATCTGTTGCCTGAAATAATTTTCGTTTTAATATCGGACTAAAATTAGGGTTTTCTTTTAAGAATCGCTGTACTTCATCAAAAGCATATTTCGATGAATATTTTCCAACGGTATTACTGAGCCAATCCTTTGGAAAGAAAATATCTCCTGTACGCTGAATTTCATCTACCAAATCTAATGAAAATCTAATATACTTTTGAGCACTTTCCTGACGTAATGGATGATGAAAATTTGCCAGTCCCACAGAAACCCAAGCCTCTTTTTCTCTGTTTTTATCGTCTTTTAGAGATTCCATAAAAGCATTACGAACAGATTCGTCTTTTGATAAAGAAGGAAGTAAAAACTCAAATCGCTTCTGTTTGTCCGGATTTGTGATTGTCGTTCTGGTTTTATTTAGAATTTCATCTGCTTTTTCATGTTTGAAAATTGCCAGATTCATGGCAATATTAGTATAATCGTCTTCATTTAATTTCAAACCCGAAATTGTGATTTCTTTATTCCAAATCTGATATAATTTGGCTTTCGCCGAATCTGAATAAGCGATTGAACTAAATACATTGAATAATGTCTTTTTGATATTACTTGGTAAATCAACTTCTAAACGGGCGTACAAAACATCTTCAAGCTCTTTTTGTGCTTTGTTTTGTTGTTTTTCAGTCAGGAATTTCCAAAAAACAGCACTGGTTTGATTTGTAATTATTTTTAAAACTAATTCGTTTTGTTCCGTCTGAATTCCTTTTGTAAAACAATCAAAAGCTTTATCCGGAGAAACATTTCCAATCAGCATATTTTCATAAAGATTGCTGTAAGCCGATGCTCTTGCAACCTCATCTTTCAAACTCGAAATAGAATTTAAATTATTCCCGTCAAGCGGAAAAACTCCATATCCAAAACCATTATAATTGTAAATGATATTTAAAGGCTTCTCAAGTCCGATTGCTTCTTTTAAAGAAAAACTTCTATCTTTAATAGTAACATCAATAACCTTTACATTATCCGAATAAACCAAACCAATCTGAAAAACCTGAGGCCAGATATTATCTGATTTACCTTCTGCCTCCTGCCAAATTTCAAACGATGAAATTCGGTTTTGAGCGTCGTATTTTATCTGATCATTAAAAATAGCTCTTCCATATTTATTTACCCAAACCGAGCTCCATTTTTGAATGTCGAGCGGCGTTTCGGCATCGAGAATTTCGACCAGATTACTCCAATCAGCATTGTCGTTGGCGTATTTTTTAATGTATTTTTCGATTCCCTTCTGAAAAGCTTCCTTTCCCATCGAAGCTTCTAACTGACGCATCATAATGGGCGCTTTGTTGTAAATAATACTTCCGTAAAGCGAACCTGCATCTTTCAAATTGGCTAAATTTTGCTTTATGGGATGTGTGCCCAACGAACGATCTTCCGCGTAAGCGTTTGCATAATGTGCCGCAAAAAACTGTAAATTATGATTGATTTTCGGGAAAATCGGATTCATGATTTTGTCTGCCATAAAATTCGCAAACACTTCTTTCATCCACACATCATCAAACCATTTCATGGTCACTAAATCGCCAAACCACATGTGCGAAGTTTCATGCGCAATTAATTTCGCACGATCAAGTTTCTCACTATCTGTGGCGCTATTATCCAGAAACAGACTCGATTCTTTATATTGAATAGCTCCAACATGTTCCATTCCGCCATATTGAAAAACGGGAATCGAAGCAAAATCCAACTTCTGAAAAGGAAATTTATAATTGGTATATTTTTCTAAAAAGTCCAGCGATTGTTGGTGTAACTTAAAGATTGTATCTGTACTTACTTGTATCTTCTCCGGATTGTTTTCGCGATACAACATTGTCATTTCGAGATTTCCTGGTTTCTCTGTTACGCTTTTAAATTTTCCGGCAACGAACGAGAACAAATACGTACTCATTTTATCCGATTCTTTAAAAGTATAGGCCGTAAAATCACCTTTCTCTACTTTCTCTTTCACATCGGCACCAGCCAAAACAGACCAATCTTTTGGAACTGTCAAACTCAATTTGTAAGTCGCTTTAATATCCGGCTGATCAAAACAAGGAAACAAAGTACTCGCACGATCCGGAACTAATAAAGTGTATAAGAAGTCGTCATTTCTATTTAAAGATAAATTGCCTGCAATAAAAGAAATTACGATGATGTTTTTTCCTGAAACCAAAGCCGATGGAACAATTACAATATGTCCTTTTTCAGGAACAATTGCGATGCTTTTTCCATTACTTTCTATTGTTTTTATATTTTGAATTTTCTCTTTAAAATCTAAATATAAAGGTTCGCTCAAATCAGATATTGTCAAATTCAAATTAAGATTCGAATTAATATCTTGTTGTTTCTCTGTCGGAATTTCAAACGAAAGCCCATAAGTTACATTAGAGATTTGATGTTTTCGAAAACGCGCCAATTGTTCTGAAACACCGTTATCTAAAACCAAATTTTCTTTTTGTTTAGCTTGGGAAAAAACAGTCGTAATGAGGACAAAAAAACAAAGAAAGCTGTAGAAAATTTTCATTTTTAAGAAATATAAGATTCGTTAAAAATAAAAAAAAGGATTCGGATTAAAAGAAAGCTTGCCACGAATTGCACGAATTTTCACGAATTATTTTTTTTCACGCAGATTTTAAAAGATTTAAGCAGATACACGCAGATTTATTTAATACTAATATCAAAAATAAATCTGCTTAAATCTTTTAAAATCTGCGTGAAAACTAGTCCAATTTGCGACAAAATAACCCAAATAAAAAAGGCTTGACTTTCGCCAAACCTTCTTTATATAAATTATAATCTTACGATTACAACAAAGCGTCTAAACTATCTGCGTAGGTTTGTTTAGGAGCAACTCCTACTTGTTTTCCTACTACTTCACCGTTATGAAAAACCAAAACGGTTGGTATGTTACGCACACCATATTTTGCAGCAAATTCTTGGTTTGCATCAACATCAACTTTACCAACAACAACTTTACCTGCGTATTCGTTGCTTAGTTCGTCAATGATTGGACCAACCATTCTACAAGGACCGCACCATGCTGCCCAAAAATCTACCATTACTGGTTTATCTGATTTCAAAACTACTTCATCAAAAGTAGCATCTGTTATTGCTAATGCCATAATTTCTTATCTTTTTAAAATTATCGTCTGAATTGTTATGCTTCAAACTAGAGTACAAATTTAAAAATTAAATACAAATGAAACACCATTCCTAAATTAGTTTTCATTATAAATGTATTGTCAATAATTATATTAACACGAAAAGTATTGTTTATAAGTTTTAACCTACAATCAGTTGAGGATCATCTTTTTATAAAATTGTCAGTATTTTACCTTATCTTTAATGATTCCGAAAACTCGTCCAGATGAAAGCAATTTTACAACCACTAAAAAACTTTTTACAATCGGTTCGTTTTAAGAAATATGCCAAACGTTTCGGCTTTTTTGTTTTGGGACTTATTGTTTTACTGCTTCTTGCCTCCGGTGGATTATCGATTTACTTCAATCAGAATAAAACCGAAATTATTGCGAAAGTTAACACCAAAATCAACGAGAACATTAACGGAAAATTTCATATTGGTGATTTTCATTATAAGTTTCTAACCGGTTTTCCCAACTTTACTTTGGCCTTAAAAGATGTCGAAGTCAAAGACAATCAATGGCAAACACACAAACATACGTTGCTCAACGCAAAAGAAATCGAAGTTCGATTGAACGTTTGGAGTTTATTGCAACACGATATCAAAATCCATAAAATTCTCATTAACGACGCTAATATTTATGTTTATAAAGCCGAAAATGGCTATTCGAATGCAAACATCTTTAAACCCAAAAAGAAAAAAGATCCAAAAGATAAATCAGAAACCGAAACTACCGTCGACCAAATCGAACTCAGCGACGTTCACTTTATTCTCGACAATCGTTTGGGACATAAATTGTTTGATTTTGATGTTGCCGATCTAACTTCAAAAGTAGAATATGATGGTGATGATTGGCAAACCGATGTTTTTCTGGACACACAAATAGCCAGTTTAGCGTTTAATACCGTACACGGAAGTTTTGCAAAACAAAAACAACTCAAAGGCACTTTTGCGGTTTCTTATGATTCCGAAAAACAAAAAATTGATGTTGTAACCAAAGGTCTCAAAATTGGGACAGACGCTTTTGATATTACCGCTTATTTTAATTTAGCCAAAGGAAATGCGCTTTTCGGAATCAATATTGGGACTACTATTTTATGGCAAAATGCTTCCAATTTATTATCGGCAAACATCAGTTCTAAGCTTAACCGATTTAATTTAAAAAAAGAAATCGATGTGAATTGCGACATCAAAGGCGATTTTAATGCCGAAGGCGATCCCAGAATTGTAGTTCAGGCTGTGATAAAAAATAACGAACTCAGCATTCCTGACGGATTACTTACCGATTGTAGTTTTAAAGGAATTTTTACCAATAATTTCAAACCAAAAGAAGGTTTTAACGACGCTAATTCGGCTATTATATTAAACCATTTTGTGTGTAATTATAAAAACATACCACTTAAGATTCCGCAATTGTCTATTAATAATCTCGAAAAACCGTTGGCAACCGGTTACGTAAGTTCGGATTTTGATGTTACAAAACTAAATGAAGCAAGCAACGACAAATGGATTCAGTTTTCTGAGGGTCACGCCAAAGCAAACCTCAAATTTCAGTTTGATATCGTCGATTTGTTTATCACCAAACCTCGTTTTATAGGTGGTGTAAATGTTCAGAATGTGTCTTTTCATTTTATTCCGAAAAACATTCATGCCGAAAAAATCAACGTTCAGCTTGACTTTACCGAAAAGGCTTTGTTGATTAAAAAAATCACTTATAAACACAATAAAAATGCCTTTACTATTGAAGGCAAAATTGATAATTTCCTCAATTTGTATTATGATGCCCCAGAGAAAATGGTTGTAAACTGGGATATTTACTGCCCAAATATCGACCTGAAACAATTTCTGGGCGTGTTGGCGAATTCGCAAAAAAACAAAGAAGCGCCTAAAAAAACCACAATGTCGCATCAATTGCGCAATGCCATCGAAAAATGCATCGTAGATATCAATTTCAAAGCCGACAAAATCAATTATAATAAACTGACGGCAACCAATACCAAAGCCGAAATCCAGATGGTCGATTCCAGGCTTATTATCAAAAACGGTTCCCTGCAAACTTCTGGCGGAAGCATTACTTTTAGTACCATCGTTGCGCCAAATGGCAACAACTTCAATTTTAGTTCGAATGCACAAGTAAATCGGGTAGATATTGCAAGTTTTTTAAGATCGTTTAACAACTTCGGAATCAAGTCTTTTTCTCCAAATAATATTAAAGGAAAACTCAGCAGCACGGCAAATGTCACCGGATTAATTAATAATAAAGGCGAATTGATTACAAATTCTATGCACGGAAAACTTGTTTTTAATGTCAATCAGGGCGCTTTGCTCAACTTTGAACCTATTGTTAAAATTGGAAAATTTGCGTTTCCGTTTCGCGATGTCAAGAACATTACTTTTAGTGATTTGTCCGGAAACCTCAACATGCGTGGCGAAAAAGTCGACGTCAATAATCTAACTATTAGTTCCAGCGTCCTTAACTTTGACGTCAACGGAATTTACTCTTTTGGACGAGGCACCAATCTTGCCCTAACCATCCCACTCCGAAACTCTAAAAACGACGCCAAACTAGCCTCCAAAGCCGAACGCGACGCCGTTCGCGACCGCGGAATTGTGCTGCATTTGATTGCGCTGGATGATGATGGAAAGATGAAAATTAAATGGGGAAAGAAGGATAAAGGAAAGTGATTATAACACATATTTCCACACATCTTGTCAATTCAAACTGCGAAGGATGGATTTTAATCCCTGAAAACACAAAGTAACCACAATTTTGTCATTTCGACGCAAGGAGAAATCCTCGCAAGAAACTCTACAAAGATTTGCTTTTTTTTGGAATTTGGTCCCGAAGCCTCGGGATATAAATTGGAATTTCCTGAAGCTATTTCCTGCTCTCTACTATATCTTTTATGGCGAACACCGCCACAAAAGGATGACGTTTCCATCAGGGCTAGGGCTTTTGGTTTCATAATAACTTTTAGAAATATTAATTAACGCCAGTCAGAAATGATTGGCGTTTTTTTTATGCATAAAACTATAATATCCATCATTAAAGCACTTCTAAATGTGCCTCTTATGCCGTTGTGCCAAAAGCAACATTTGGATAGTTTTGTTAAACCAAAGAATTAATATCAAAGTTGAAAACTTTTTTTTAATGAGGACAATTGTAAGCGGGTCAATTATTCTTTAAAAACTAAATTTGAGTTAATCATGTTGTAGAATAGTAAATAAAAAATCCATTATCAAAAAATGAAATATTTAGCAGAAATAATTTTCGGAAAAGATCAAGTAAGAAAATTTCATAATAATGAACCTTTAAATGATTGTGAAAAAATTATCAATCGAAAAAAATACGATTTTGAGTCTCGAGCAGAAAGAAATGCTTTTTATAAAGGAATTGGTGAAGCAATGGGTTGGCTTGAATTTGAAGTAATCAAAGAATTCGAAGAAAAAATAACTCCAGAAAAAGAGGATGACGATAAATTTGATTATTGGGCATTTATAGAGAAATATTATCCAAAATATTATCATTGTAACAGTGTTTTGTTAAGCGACATTTTAACTCGAAAACTTTATGGGGAAGAAATTAGCGAAAACGATGAAGAATATATCAAAGATTGGGATATTAGGAACGAATTATTTGAAGTAGATAAAGAATTACTTTGTAAGGCTTTTGAAAATTATTTCAATATTGCTTATCCTGAAAATCTCGATCTTTAAAAAAACAATCAAATACTTTTATTCAGGTTGATTTTGATTATTCTTTCAACACATAAAAACAAGAACTATAGTTAATATCATTATATTTCACTAATATTAAACTTCTTTATCAACTCTAGTATTTATAAATCGATTACATTGTTTCAAATGTCTACAATCATAAATGTTACTTGTGCAATAATTTTAAAGAATGAAAAAATTCTCGTTGCGCAAAGAAATGAAAAAATGAAATTACCACTAAAATGGGAATTTCCAGGCGGAAAATTAGAACTTAATGAGAGCGAAATAGATTGTATCAAAAGAGAAATCAAAGAAGAAATAAATATTGACATTGAAGTATTGCAAAAATTATCAAATAACATTCATGATTATGGTACTTTTAAAATCAATTTAATTCCTTTCTTCGTTCATTATATTTCAGGCGAAATTAAATTAGCAGAGCATAAAGATTACAGATTATTGGAAAGATCTGAATTATTAAATCTTGATTGGGCAGAAGCAGATCTTCCAATCGTTGAAGAATTTTTAAAACTTGAAATATGAACCAAGGATTATACGAAGAATTAGTTACCAAACTGATAAACTACAAAATAAACGAATTAGATAAAGATACATTTCAAATAAAAAAGACTTCAATAGACAAAGCAGAAGCATCTCAATTATTATCACAACACATTGGTAAAGTAATTAAATACGCCCTAGAAAATCTGCCTAAGCAAAAAGAAATTGACTTAATAGATAATCAAATAAATGTTTCAAATAAAATAATTCAATTCTTAAGAGATGAATTAAAAAAAGAAGAATTTGAAGGTGATTTAATTGAAACAGAAGGCAAAATATTGAAAGCTGTTTTCACAAAAGTTGATGCTCATTTTACAGACTTAGATCTACATTTACAAAAAATCACACCTTATACTAGACTAATTCATAGCGAACTTTTTACTGGAGGAAATGCAGGAACAACTTTAGAAAGCGAATTACGAAAAGAGATTTTATCTTCCGATAATATTGATTTATTAGTTTCATTTATTAAATGGAAAGGTATTCGAATTCTTGAACGTGAATTAAGAGAATTTACAGAAAGAGGAGGAAAACTAAGAGTAATTACAACTACATATATTGGTGCTACAGATTCTAAAGCAGTTGAATTCTTGGCTTCGTTAGAAAATACAGAAGTAAAAGTTTCATATAATACAGGAAATGAACGTTTACATGCAAAAGCTTATTTATTTCAAAGAAATACAGGTTTTCATACCGGTTATATTGGTTCTTCAAATTTTTCTCGCTCAGCTTTAACTGACGGACTAGAATGGAACCTTAAAGTTACAACTAAAGAAGTTGGACATATCATTGATAAATTTAAAAAGACATTTGAAGCGTATTGGCAAAATGCAGATTTTGAATTATATGACAACAATATTCATTCTGAGAAATTAGTTGATGCTCTTAAACAAGGTAGATTTTCAAAAGAATATTCTTTTGCAACAACCTATTTCGATATTAAACCTTTCCCATATCAAAATGAAATTCTCGAAAAATTAGAAGTTGAAAGAACTGTTCATAATAGATATAGAAATCTTTTGGTAGCAGCTACAGGAACAGGCAAAACTGTAATATCTGCATTTGATTATAAAAATTTCAGAAATAATAATAAATCATCGAAACTACTTTTTGTCGCACATAGAAAAGAAATTTTACAACAAGCAAAAGCAACTTTTCAAGGTATATTAAAAGATAATAACTTTGGGGATTTATGGGTTGATGGAATCGAGCCAAATTCTCATGAATATCTTTTTGTTTCAGTTCAAACTTTAAATAATAGATTATCAGATTTAAACCTTTCTCCTGATTACTACGACTTTATTATTCTTGATGAAGCTCATCACGGATCAGCTTCAAGTTACAGACCTTTTCTAAATTATTTTAAACCTAAAGTTTTATTAGGATTAACGGCAACTCCAGAAAGAATGGATAATGAAAATATCCTAGATGATTTCTGTAATCGTATTGCAGCAGAAATAAGACTTCCTGAAGCATTAAATAAAAAATTATTAAGTCCTTTTCAATATTTTGGAATTACTGATAGTATTGATTTGACAAATGTAAAATGGGAAAAGGGTAAATATGTTGCAAGTGAACTAACAGCATTATATACTAAAAACAATATTCGTGTTGGGGAGATAATTACAAATCTTAATAAATATCTTAATGATATAAATGACATTCGTGCAATCGGTTTTTGTGTAACTGTTGAACATGCTATTTTTATGACTGAAAAATTTAATTTGGCAGGATTAAAAGCAAATTACTTAACATCTAAAAATGCAAGCGAAAGAGACAGAATTCGAGAAGAATTCAAGAAAAAAGAATTCAATTATTTATTTGTAGTTGACATTTTCAATGAGGGTGTGGATATTCCTGAAATTGATACCGTTTTATTTTTAAGACCAACCGAAAGTTTAACCGTTTTTCTTCAGCAGTTAGGTCGCGGTTTACGTTTGGCAGAAGGAAAGGATTGTTTGACTGTCTTAGATTTTGTTGGAAACTCAAGACCTGAATATGATTTTGAAAGTAAATTCAGAGCATTAATTGGTAAAACAACAACTTCCGTTCAAAAAGAAATTGAAGATGATTTCCCTCATCTTCCTTTAGGCTGTTCCATTGTTTTGGAGAAAAAAACAAAAGAAACAATTCTTGAAAACATTAAAAAAGCTACATCATTAAATGTAAATCAATTGATAACTAAAATCATAAATTTTCAACATCAAACTAATTTACCTTTAACCTTAAATAATTTTATTGAATTATATCATATTCCAATTGAAACAATTTACAAAAAAGATAGTTGGTCAAGATTACTTCAACGAGCAGGAATAATTGATGATTTTGAAAGTATAAATGAAAAACAAATTTATTCCGCAATAAGTAACAAATGGCTTTCTACAAACTCAACAAGTTATTTTAATTTCATTTTAGAGATTGCAAAAAAAGGCTTCAATATAAAAATTAATGATTTTGACGAAAATCAAAAAACTATGTTATTGATGTTACATTATGATGTTTGGCAAAATGCTGGTGGATTTGATTCTTTAGAGAAAAGTATATTTCAAATAGGAAAGAACAAAACTCTTGTTAATGAGATTATAGAAGTTTTAGAAATATTAATAGATAAAATTGGCTTTAAAGAAATTGACATTCAATTACCGTATAGACAACCATTAAAATTACATGCTCGATATACAAGAGATCAAATATTAGCAGCTTTCCGGTTAAGTACATTTGATAAAAAATCATCTAATCGAGAAGGCGCAGCAGAAAATAAAAGTTTAAACACTGAAATACTTTTTATTAATTTGATTAAATCTGAAGAGAATTTTTCGCCTACAACTATGTATGACGATTATGCTATAAATGAAACATTATTCCATTGGCAATCACATAATGCTTATGGACCAGAAACAACTAAAGGAATCTCGTACATAAAACATCTTGAAAGCGATAAAAAAATATTACTTTTTATCAGAGAAAAAGGGAAAGATGAAAATGGCAATACTCTAGGATATGTCTTTATTGGAGAAGGTATTTTTAAAGAAACGGAAGGCTCAAAACCAATGAATATAAAATGGGAGTTAAACGAGCCAATCCCAAATTATCTTTGGAAAGAATCCGCTAAGATGTCAATAGGTTAATTAAAAAACATGATAGAATATTCAATCTTAGAAATTCCAACTGTACTTAATCCTCCTATAAAAATTATGGATGTTACTTACAATTGTCCTGTTTGTGATTACGAAATTGAAATAGATCTGTTTGTAGATGATAATAGTTTTGTAAAATGTGATGTTTGCGATCACCTAACAAAATTTAAAATTAAAAGAATCTGAATTCTCGCATTATTAAAACATAATAAAGCTTAGTTTGACAATTGTTGCGGGGCTTCAACTTCGCTCAGCCTGACAATAATATGGAGATTCCTCATTCTTTGGAATGACAAAGCAAGCAGGAAAAGAGCAAGAAGAAAAAACCACAAAATAAAAAAGCCACTTCGCAGTGGCTTTTCATCTTTTATTATTCAACATTCAAATAAGGATTTAAAACTTCGGCTAGTTCGTTGAGCCAGTAAAAACCGTCTTCGATACTTATTTTGTCGGTTTGGAGGGTTTGATAATCTCGCATTATACTTAAGGCGAGTAGATAATTTACTCTTCGGATTGTTTTTGCCATACTTTGTGGATCTACTGATTTGTTGAAAAAATCAATTAATCGCGTTTCGGCTTCTTTTGATAAGGTGTTTGTACTCATAATATTGAAGTTTAGGGAATATAAAACCCGCGCAGGTTAGCTGTCCTACGCCTTCAATAAAGCGTTGCGGTTGTTTCCAATGCCGCCAGCATACCACACGGGCAAGAAGTTTTTTTGAATTCATAATATTGAAGTTTAGGACTGCAAAGATATCAAATAAACCTTGTGATTTGTACGAAATAACGGGTCGAGTTTCTAGTGTGATTTCTCCTTCGTCGAAATGACAAAAATTGCGCATAAATCTTGTAATTATTTTCATAATGTTTTATTAACTCACTTGGCTTTTCATTCTAAAAAAGATAGCTTTGAGAAACAATCATTAAATATAAACCATATGAAAATTCAAATCAATACAGACAAGAACATCGAAGGACACGAAAGATTAGAAGCTTATTTTTCTGGCGAATTAGAAAAAGGTTTAACTCGTTTTGAAGAAAAAATAACCCGCATCGAAGTACATTTTGGAGATGAGAACGGAGAGAAATTCAGCTTACACGATAAAAAATGTGTGATCGAGGTTCGTACAGCAAAATTACAACCCATAACCGTTACAGAACACGCCGATACACTCGAAAAGGCTTTTCAAGGTGCTTTGGCGAAAGCAAAAAAATCACTTACTACGACTTTCGAAAAAATGAAAGAGTATTAATTCAGATATAACAAATGCAAAAATGGCATTATCTTAATCAGATAATGCCATTTTTTATTTTAGTAAAGCAGTCATTTCTTCCCACTCTAATATTTTAACCGGATCGTTGAGTTTATTGGCAGCTTTGACCATCGATTGAGCGATATCCTTTGCTTCTATTCCTTTATACTTACTGGATTTTCCAATAAATAACGGATTGATAACTTTAAAGATCGAGATCAAAACTTTTTCGAGCGTTCTTTTTTCTTTTCTGTTTCCCAGAATCATCGAAGGCCTAAAGATATAGGTATGATTAAAATTTAAATTAATAATATCACACTCAGTTTCACCTTTCATTTTTACATAAAAAACAGATGATTTCTCATTTGCTCCAATGGCAGAAACCAGAAAAACTGATTTTGCTCCGTTTTCTTTGGCTAATTGCGCTGCCAAAACCGGATAGTCATGATCTATTTGATAGTATTGTTTTCTGTCGGGTGTTTTCTTTTGTGTGGTTCCAAGTGCGATAAAAACTTCGTCAGTATAAATGCCTTTTACCACATTTGCCAAAGAATGAAAATCGCCTATTAAAGTCTTTAGTTTTGGATGCTGAATGTTTAGATCTTTCCGAACAACAATTATTATTTGCTCATAATTGGTATCATTCAATAAACTTTCGAGAATATATGATCCTACAAGTCCGCTTGCGCCATAAACAATTGCTTTTTTCATACGATGGTTTGTTTGCTGTAAGTTGTAAAATTATTGAATTACTTTATAACTAATCCTTTACAATCGAATTATTTAAATACATAGAAACCTTTTTCTTTCTCCAAACAATGCACATTTAAACAGAACGATTAACATAATAATAACGCTTTTCGGGATTGTAAGAAGTAAATTTGCAATCCCAAAAAACGAACTTGATTCTCAATCGAAAACAAGCGCATTGCTTGGGATTATCTACAATACATTATTTAAAAAAACACTCATGAAAAAGCAACTACTCGTATTACTAACGGCAATTTTGTTAAGTTTTGGCGTAAATGCACAAGTAAAATCTTCTGAAACAAATGTTCTGGTTTTGATCTATTCTCAAAACGGTGGAACTTATAAAATGGCAAAAGCTATTGCCGAAGGAATTCAGGAATATCCAAATACAAAAGCAACCATAAAAAGAGTTCCTTCGATTAATCCAAAAGAAAAATTAAATGCTGATGTCGAGAAATTACCAATTACTACGATCGAAGAATTGGCAAATTATGACGGAATCGCTTTTGGAAGTCCTGTTCATTTTGCAAATATTAGCGCCGATATGAATTACTTTTTCAGCCAAAGTATTCCGCTTTGGACATCGAGAACTTTAGAAGGGAAACCGGCAACTGTATTTATGTCTGCAGGATCCGGAGCAGGAAAAGAAGCTGCAATTTTATCTTTTTGGAATATCCTTGCTTCACACGGAATGATTATCGTTCCTACAGGAATTATGGGAACAGCGACGTTAGACAAAACTGTTCCGCAGGGAAATACTCCTTTTGGCGCGACTTCATTGGCTGGATCTGTTGGAACTCGTCCGTCGCAAAGCGAATTGAATTTGGCTAAAGAACAAGGAAAAGCTTTGGCAAGAACAGCATCAGGATTGAGAAACACAGAGAATATAAAAGCTGTAAAAACAACTTCGGTTGAAACTAAAATCGATATCAACAAAACATTAAAAGACAATAATATTGTTCTTCCTGAAGCGCCTAAACCTGTTGGAAATTATGTTCCGTTTACGATTTCGGATCATAAGGTTTATATTAATCAAGTGGCTTTGAAAGATGGAAAAATCCTGAATCCGGGTAAAGTTGGCGCAACAGTTACAGACGATCAAGCCAAGGAAGCAACGTACCAAACAATGCTAAATGTTATTGCGGTTTTGAAAGAAGCTTGCGGAGGCGATTTGAACAAAGTAAAACAATGTGTGCAACTAACAGGATATTTTAATACTACTCCGGAATATACACAACATGCGGGAATTATGAATTCGGCTTCGAATTTGACGGCATTGGTTTTTGGAGAAAAAGGAAAACATGCAAGAGCTACAATTGGTGCTGCTTCTTTACCGATAAATTCGGCTGTAGAAATTCAGGCGATTTTTGAAATTGAATAAAAGAAAAACTATATTTTTTTTAACGGTTTAATCAAGAAAGTAATTAGAAAAATCCGTTTTCATCAGCGTTTTCGCTTTAGCGAATCAGTAAAATCAGCGTCTAATTTTGACGCGGATAAAACAGATTTACTTCGTAAAAACGCAGATAAAAACAGATTTTATTTTCTAAAAGCTTAACTTAATGACATTGCCCATACAAACTACACAACATTTTATAACACAATCTAATTTTTTGCGTGAGGGACAGAAGGAATCCGCCGCGGCGGAACGAATAGCCCGACAGCAATAAAAAAAGGGGCGACTATGCGATTGCAAAGTCAGCCCCTTTTTTTATTGGTGGCACGCCCAGATTATTTTTACAGGCGTTGTTTTATGATTTTGGCAGTGGCGCTCCAACGGCAATATCGCAGCGATGTCCCGTTTGTCCGTGTGGCGGATTCATTCCTTCGGCTGTTACAACTGGCTTTTCGGTACTTAATAAAGCCGGAACAGCATTGTTTGCCGGTGGTGGTGTAACGGTAAAGTTTTGTGTTGCAGTTCCGCTTTGTGCAGGAGCCGCAGCAACTGGTTTGGCTACAGGAGAATTTAGTGGCGCTCCAACAGGAATATCACATCTGTGTCCGGGTTGTCCGTGCGATGGATTCATTCCTTTCGCCACTTTTACAGGAGCCGCAGTTGTTGTTGTAACCACATTTTGTTGACCTGGATTTACCTGAACAGTTTGCACAGGCTGCGCTGTAGTTTGTACTTGTTGCGTTGGTGCCGAATTTAATGGCGCGCCAACGGCAATGTCGCAACGATGTCCGGGTTGTCCGTGTGCAGGATTTAATCCGGCATTGCTACTCAAAACGGTATTCGGATTTGTAGCAACCGGAGTTTGAACTACTGATTGTGTTTTAGCAGTGTCTTTTGCCAATCCCAGTTTCACTAATTCAGAAGCTGGCGTACTTTCTTGTGGCTCTAATTCTTTCTTGCAAGAAGTAAAAACTAAAGAAACTACAAATATTGAGGTGATAAGTATTTTTGGATTCATGATGTCTATTTTTAAAGCTATCAAATATAGTAAATCCTATTGTACCATATAAGTTATGTAAGAAAATTTAAGTTTTTGGGTTGTTGTTTTAATCTCTCAAAGTCGCAGAGACGCAAAGTTTTTTTCTCATTTTGTTTCATTTCTGATAAATATTGGGTTTACGTTGCGTTTCAAGGGATTGAAATCCCTTGCTACAAAATAGGTCATTCCTTCGGAATTTTATAAAGAGTTCCGGAGGAACGGATCATATTGTAGGGATGTCCCGAGGCTTCGGGATCAATCCGTCCATCGCAAGAAATTCGACAAAGATTAACGACATTCTATATGGTGCTTCTAGTGTGATTTTGATGATTCCTAAAAATAAACTTTGCGCCTTCGCTATTTTGAGAGATTAAATTAACCCAACAAAAAACTCTGTACCTTTGACCCCATGATCCTTTGCACCTATGATTTGCACCCTTAAAAGAATATTTTCTAACTTTAAACCAAACTATAACTTATCATGAAAAAATCAATTTTACTTTTATTATTCGTTGCCTCTTTTGCAAATGCACAAACTTCTGAAAAAGACAAAGTCAATCAAACTATCGATTTGTGGCACAAAGCGGCTGCCGATGTGAAATTTGACGCTTATTTTAATTTAATGGCCGATGATGCGATTTTCATTGGAACGGACGCTACCGAAAACTGGAATAAAAAAGATTTTAGCGTTTGGGCAAAACCGTTTTTCGACAAAGGAACTACATGGAATTTTACGGCGCTTGAGCGTCATATCTTTTTTGATAAAACGGGAAAAATTGCCTGGTTTGATGAATTGCTAAATACGCAAATGAAAATTTGCCGCGGTTCTGGTGTTTTGGTTAAAGTGGGGAAAGAATGGAAAATTCAGCATTACGTTTTATCCATGACAATTCCGAATGATGATATCAATGCAGTGATTAAAGTAAAAGCACCAATCGAAGATGTTTTGATTGAGAAGCTAAAGAAAAAATAAACATTTTTGAGCTTTCTTCTTATAATCCTAACTTTTCTAGCACTTTAGAAGATCTGATATCAATTTAATTATAATATAATTGACAATATTACCCATTATTTGGAAGTTCAAAATAAGATTGTCTCAAAAAAATGGTTCGAATTTTACAATATTAACTAAAATAAAAGCAACACCTCTATTTTAACAGCCTTCAAAATCAAAATCTTTATTTTTTTTTAACTTTGACCCCAAAAAAAATAGGGTTAAATAAAGTATTTGAAAAATGAAAATAGAAAAACGCTGGATCATCTCCTTTATTATTATAAGTATTGTTTGTATTACGGGCGCATTTTGGCCAACTGTTACTCAAAATAGTTATGTATTATCAGAATTCGGTACAACCGATCATATTGTACCTGCCGATGTTGCCTGGATGTTAACTTCTTGTTGTCTGGTTTTGATTATGACTCCCGGATTGTCATTTTTCTACGGAGGAATGGTTGGGCGAAAAAATGTAATTTCGACCATGTTGCAAAGTTTCATTTGTTTGGGCGTTGTAACTCTTTTATGGGTTGTGGTTGCTTTTAGTTTAGCTTTTGGAGATCCTGTAGGATTTAGTTCGGGAGGTCACTTTTATAGTTTCTTTGGCGATCCAAGGACTTTTGCTTTTATGGATTATGTGGGCGTTTTGCCTCATAAACAATTGGCAAGTACGATTCCGTTTATGTTATTTGCTTTGTTCCAAATGAAATTTGCCATTATTGCTCCGGCAATTATTACAGGTTCGTTTGCAGAACGCGTTCGTTTTATATCATATTTATTATTCATTAGTTTGTTTACCATATTTATTTATGCGCCTTTGTGCCATTCGGTTTGGTATCCAACAGGAATTTTAGGAACTTATTTTGGCGTAAAAGATTTCGCCGGAGGAACTGTAGTACACATGAGTTCAGGATTTGCTGCTTTGGCGGGAGTTCTGGTTTTAGGAAAAAGAAAAAATAGCCAACATATACCAACCAATATTCCGTTTGTATTATTAGGAACCGGAATGTTATGGTTTGGATGGTTCGGATTCAACGCCGGATCTGCTCTTGCTGCCAACGGAACTGCTGCAATGGCTTTTGCAACAACAACAACATCATCTGCTGCTGCAATGTTAACCTGGGTTTTCTTCGATCGTATGAACGGAAGGAAAGTTTCGGCTCTTGGTGCTTGTATTGGCGCAGTTGTAGGTTTGGTTGCTATTACACCTGCCGCAGGATATGTGTCGGTTCCTGAAAGTATGTTCTTCGGGTTTGTGACTGCCTTAGTTTCAAATTCTGTTGTAAACTGTCGTTTCTCTAAAAGATTTGATGATACGCTTGATGTTTTTGCTTGTCACGGTGTAGGCGGAATTATGGGAATGATTCTTACGGCTATTTTCGCTCATGGCGAAGATGCAAGTTTACTACACGGTGGATGGAATGTTTTTGCACACCATATGATGGCATTGGTTCTGGTTTCGCTTTTTACTTTCTTCGGAGCTTATTTCTTGTTTAAAGTAACGAACTTTATTATTCCGCTACGAGTTTCAGAAGAAAACGAACATATTGGATTGGATTTATCGCAACACGATGAAACGCTTGATCCTAAATTAAAACCAATTACTGAAGCACATTACGGATAAAAAAGGTTGCCACAAATTACACGAATTTTCTCTAATTTTTTTTCGCTCAAACCATGAAAATTAATTCGTGAAAATTCGTGTAATTCGTGGCAAAAAATTTAAACACAATTGCTCAGTAATCATTCGTTTATATTCCTTAATTTTGCTGAAAATTTTTGTAAAAGTGGGAAGTAAAAATAAACTAAAAAGATTCAGAGAAAACGAAACGTTTCAAAACGTTTTTCAACCAACCAGAGAAGAAGTTGTAGGCGATTTAATGCCTTTAAAAGGAAAATGGAACTCTGATTTCTTTAAAAATGATAATCCTTTAGTTTTAGAATTAGGATGTGGAAAAGGAGAATATTCTGTTGGATTGGCAGAAAGATATCCTAACAAAAATTTTATCGGAATTGACATCAAAGGGGCTCGTTTCTGGAGAGGTGCTAAAACCGCTGTAGAAAACGGCTTGCATAATGTTGCTTTTATTCGAACTCAAATCGAATTAATCAATCATATTTTTGCCGAAAATGAAGTGGATGAAATCTGGATTACTTTTCCCGATCCGCAAATCAAATATAAGAGAACAAAACACAGAATGACCAATTCTGAATTTTTGAAATTATACAAAAGAATTCTTAAAAAAGACGGTGTCGTAAACTTAAAAACCGACAGTGAATTTATGCACGGTTATACACTGGGATTACTGCATGGTGAAGGACACGAGGTTTTATATGCCAACCACAACGTATACACAAATGAAGGAAGTCCGGAAGAAGTTACTGCTTTTCAGACTTTTTACGAGAAACAATATTTAGAAATTAACAAGGCAATTACGTATATTCGCTTTAAAATTAAAGACTAATTTAATTTTAAAACGAATTTTCAAACCCATTAAATAATTGAATGGCATTACTTACCCCATTACTTTTAGGTTTTCTTGCCGCTTTCATTGGGATTATTCCGCCTGGATTAATCAACATGACTGCAGCCAAAGTAAATTTGAAAGAGGGTAAAAAGAATGCTTTGTGGTTTGTTGCCGGAGCTGTTTTAGTGATCTTTTTTCAGGTTTCTTTAGCGGTTCTATTTGCGCAGGTAATTGACAATCGTCCGGATGTTGTAACGCTGTTACGCGAAGTTGGGTTTGTTATTTTCTCTATCTTAACGATTTACTTTTTGTTTATCGCAAAAGAACCAAAAGCCAAAAAATCCAAGATTAAAAAAAGCAGTAAAAAGAGTCGTTTCTTTTTAGGCATGTTACTTTCGGGCTTGAACTTTTTCCCGATTCCGTATTATGTTGTTGTGAGTGTTACTCTGGCTTCTTATCATCTTTTTGCATTCGAACACAACATTATTTTTACTTTTGTATTTGGGTCTGTTTTGGGTTCATTTGCTGCTTTATACAGCTATATTGGTTTCTTTGGAAGAATTGAAAAGAAAACTGATTATCTAATGCGAAACATGAATACTATCATTGGAAGCATTACAGGATTAATTGCTGTAGGGACACTTTTTAATATCTTGAATTACTATTTCGGATAAGATTAAACCATTAAGAGATTAAGAAAAATTAAGCAGTACTTTGTAAAAACCTAATTTTCTTAATTGTTTTTAGATCAAAAATTAAGCACTTACTTCACGAACCTTAATACCTTAATGGTAAAATAATTTAAACGTATGGCTGAAGATAATTTTTTTGAAAGAGTTTATGCTATTGCAAGACAAATTCCATACGGAAAAGTAACTTCTTATGGTGCTATTGCAAAAGCTTTAGGAACCGCACGTTCTGCCAGAATGGTAGGCTGGGCCATGAATGCTTGTCATAATATGGATGATGTTCCAGCGCACAGAGTTGTAAACAGAAAAGGCCTTTTGACCGGAAAACATCATTTTGACGGAACCAATTTAATGCAGCAATTACTGGAAAGCGAAGGTATTGTTGTAGAAAACAATCAAATTATAGATTTGGAGAAACACTTTTGGACACCAGAAGTTTCTACCATATAAGTGATATAAGTTCATTTAAGGTTTGCGTATAAATCTCTCGCAGATCTGCAAAGTTTTTTATTTGTAGTCACTTATTTCACGCAGATTTCAAAAAAATTTAAGCAGATGTACGCAGATAATCTAATTAAATCTGCTAGAATCTGCAAAATCTGCGTGAAATAAAAAACTTTGCGACTCAGCTCCCGATAGCTATCGGGATTGCGAGACTAAATGACAAAGTAAACCAAAGCTAAAATGAACTTATATCACTTATATGGTTCAATATCAAATTAAACAAATCACAAAACTCGTTTTATCTTCATCGGTTTGGTAGCTTAGATAACCGCCGTGTGCTTCGATGATATTTTTCGAAAGCGTCAATCCAATTCCTGCTCCATCTTTTCGAGTGGTGAAAAACGGCAAGAATACTTTATCTCTAATCTCTGGATCAATTCCTTTTCCATTGTCTGAAATGACGATAAAAAATCGGTTGTTTTCAGTATAACTGGATAAAAACATTTTCTTTTCGCTCTTATCTTTCAAAGCATAAATACTGTTCGTGATCAAATTAATAATCACTTGCTCCATTTGATTTTTATCAATTAAAATCGAACGTGAGCTATGAATCTCGTTAACAAATTCAATATTTTCTGCTTTTAAAATTGGACTCATGATTCGGAGGCAATCTTCAAAAAGTGCGTTTATAGGCGTCATTTCCTTTGTTGGTGTCGGCAGCATGGCTAGTTTTCTGTAGTTCTCAACAAAAACCTGCAAATGATCGCTTCGATTTATAATGGTCGAAATACTACTTTTAATGTCTTCAAAATCATCATCTTCTAATTTTTCCTGATCAACTATGTGGAGTAAATTCTGCGAAAGCGCTCGAATTGGCGTTAGGGAATTCATTAATTCATGCGAAATAATTTTCATCAGATTAATCCAGGCTTCTTTTTCTTTTTTCTCTATTACACGCTGAATACTGTCTAATAAAACTATAAAATACTCTTTATTATACGTTTTTGCATGCGACGTTTGCAGCATAAAAGTCTGCAAATCCTGTTCTTCAATTTTTATCGAAATTGCCGATTTTAAATCGGTGAAACCTACATTTTCAATTTCAGTACAAAGTGATGGCAAATAATTTTTAAGGTACTTCCAATGGCTGACTTTTGGCACTTTGAATAAGCTGGAAAAGCAATCGTTCATTAAAAATATATTCCATTCCTCATTTTCCTTTTCTAAGATTAAAGCGGCGGTATCGATACTATTTAAAATAGACTGATAAACAAGTTCTTTTGAAGTTTGCTCTTGTTGCTGCACTTTTAAAGCATCATACAAAAGATATAAGTTTTTGAAACTATCTCTTTTATTGGCTTCAGGAAAATTGGTCGTAAAATCTTTTTTCAACATCGAAAGCAATGCTCTGTCATAAAACAACAAGCTGTTTTTGACAAAAAAGTACATCTCAAACAACATCACAATAGCAAAAAAACCAACTAACAACGCGTTGTAATAAAATGTTTTATAGCTCAAAAAAACGCAAAAGAAAAAGAGTATCATTACAAACAATACCCTCACAAACAATGCATTATAAAACTTCCAGTTTTTCATGATTTTATTTTTTATTGCGACTCCCGATAGCTATCGGGATAAAAGATTAAAAAAAATTGTTTCACGCAGATCTTAAAAAGATTGAAGCAGATTAAAACAGATTAAAATAAAAAATCTGCCTAAATCTGCCGAATCTGCGTGAAACAAATTCTAAGAATCATTCTAATCCTTTAATCTGTGGCAAAACTAGTTTTTTATTTTATGTGTTTTTTAAATCGTATTTTTCAATTCTTCTGTATAATGCAGCTCTTGACAAACCAAGTTCTTCGGCGGTTTTACTGATGTTGCCGTGGTGTTTAAATAAGGCTTTTTCGATTACATTTCGCTCCATCTCAGACAATGGATTTTCGTCGTTTTCCTGGAAATCTTCAAAGTTCAAAATATCCAGATCCTGTACACCTATTGTATTATTATCGGCTAAAATCAAGGCGCGTTCGATCTTATTTTCCATTTCACGCACATTTCCTTTCCAGGGATATTTTTCTAAATATGGCGCTACATTTTCTTCAAATTGCCATCCCGAAGCTTCGGGACCATGATTGTATTTTTCGGCGATTTGATCGAGAATAAAATGAGCCATTGGTACAATATCATCTTTTCGTTCACGCAATGATGGCAAATGAATTTCCATTGTATTGATTCGATACAGCAAATCTTCTCTAAATGTTTTATTTTTCACCTCGGCTTTTATATCACTGTTTGTCGCGGCAATTATGCGAACATTTAATGGTCTGGCTTTGCTTTCGCCGAGACGCGTAACGGTTTTAGTTTGCAAAACATGCAATAATTTAGCTTGCAAATGAAGAGGAATATTCCCTATTTCATCCAGAAAAATAGTTCCGCCTGAAGCCATTTCAAACCTTCCGGCTGTATCTGTTTTCGCATCTGTAAAAGCACCTTTCGCGTATCCAAAAAGCTCACTTTCGAACAAATTATCACTTAAGGAACCTAAATCAACGTGTACAAAAGGCTGATTTTTTCGCTCTGAATTCTGATGAATAAATTCGGCAAAAACATATTTACCCGTTCCATTTTCGCCCAGAATTAGAACATTAGCATCTGTTTTAGCTACTTTTTCGGCAATAGAATAGGCTTGTTTTATTTTTTGCGAAGTTCCAACAAAGTATCTTTTTTCTATTTTTTCTTCTACAACTTTTTTGGTGTTTTTTCTACTTTCGGCGACAGCCTTATCAATTGTCTCGAGTAATTTTTCGTTATGCCAGGGTTTCAAAACATAATCGAAAGCGCCAATTTTAATTCCTTCAACGGCTGTTTCAATTTTACCAAATGCGGTCATTAAAATCACGATCGTTTGTGGCGAAAGTGTTTTAATTTCTTTTAGCCAATGAATTCCTTCTCTTCCATCTTCAAAACCAATTCTATAATTCATGTCTAATAAAACCACATTTATATCATTTTCGCTTAAAAGAGAAATGATTTTTTTGGGACTATTTGTCGTAAAAATAGTCTCGAAGTGTTTTTTGAGAATCATTTTTGCCGAAAAAAGAATTTCTTCCTGATCGTCAACGATTAATATTTGGGCTTGTTTTTTTCGCATGCTGTCTTTTTTTGTTCGATATCGAACGGTCAACTGTTCATTATCGAACAGTCCTTTTTTTAATAGTTTTTAAAGCTTCTTTAAAATCAATACTTTACAAATAATAAATTTTATGGCACAGTATTTACCTATTGACTATCAGTAAATTATTTAAAAAATGGATAAGGTAATCCCTCGTAAAAATAGAAAATTTAGATATCTCACAATAGCAATTACTGTTTTTTTAGTTTTGGCTGTGATCATCTTTTTTTCTTTTAACACAAAAAGAAGCTTGAATGTAAAATCAGACGAGCTTTCGATTCAAAAAATTGAAAAAGCTTTTTTTGAAGATTTCGTCGTTTTTCAGGCTAAAGTTGAACCTCTAAATGTAATGTTAGTAAATGTTACTGAAGGTGGATCTGTAAAAGAAATTTTTGTCGAAAACGGTGCAATGGTAACTAAAGGGCAATCGCTGGCACGTTTGTACAACCCGAACACGGAACTTAATTACCTAACTCAGGAAACGGCAATTATTGAGCAAATCAACAATTTGAATACCGGAAAACTGAATATCAGAAATCAGGAATTGAACCTTAATAAAGATTTAGTTTTGATCGAACATGATTATAATGACGCGAAAAGATTGTATGACATGAACGCTAAATTATATGATAAAGAGGTGATTTCTAAAAATGACTGGAATACGTTTAAAGAAAGTCTTCGTTTTCAGGAAGAGCGCAAAAGAACGATTCAGCAAAGCATTCAAAAGGAGAAACAAACGAATCAAGTTCAGATTTCGCAAATCAATCGTTCCATTCAAACCATGGAGAAAAGTTTGGATATCTTAAGAGATAACAAAAAGAACTTTTTGATTACTGCGCCGGAAACCGGTCGATTGACTTCATTTGAACCTATTTTAGGAAAAACTTTTCAAGCGGGAGAAAGCATCGGGAAAATCGATTCGAAAAAAGGTTACAAACTTACCGCTGACGTTGATGAATTCTATTTGGAAAAAGTTCGCGAAGGCTTAAAAGGTCAGGTAGAATTTAAAGGAAAAATATTGGAAGTTTTGGTTACCAAAGTAATCCCTGAGGTTAAAAGCGGACATTTTACTGTAGAATTGGCTTTTACTTCTAAAGAGCAAATTACTTTACAAGACGGTTTAAGTTTTGGCGTGAAATTGATTTTATCTGAAAAGAATAAAACTCTAGTTATTCCAAAAGGAAGCTTTAATCAGGAAACTGCAGGAAAATGGATTTTTGTAGTAAAAGGCAATAAAGCAGAAAGAAGAAACATAAAACTGGGCAGAGAAAACCCTTCGTATTATGAAGTTCTTGATGGCTTGAAAGAAGGCGAATCTGTGATTACATCGTCATATGCAGATTATAAAGACATTGAAGAATTATCGATTAGTAATTCGCAGTCACAGTAGTCACAAAAACCGATTAAAAAGTTCGCCACGAATTTCACGAATGAGCGCGAATTTTTATTCTCAAGGCGAAAAAAAATAAAAAATAATTAGTGCGAATTCGTGCAATTCGCGGCAGAAAAAAAATAAAAACAAAGAGTTTCAATCATCAATCAAAAAACACAATCAACAACAATTAATACCTTAAAAAAGATATGATAACAATTCAAAATTTAACCAAAGTTTTTAGAACCGAAGAAGTAGAAACCTCAGCTTTGAGCGGTATTAATGTAGAAATTAAAAAAGGTGATTTTTTAACTATCATGGGACCTTCAGGTTGTGGAAAATCTACTTTATTGAATATCATTGGACTTCTGGATGGTGCAACTGATGGAAGTTATAAATTATTAGGTCAGGAAATGATTGGCTTAAAAGAAAAAGGAAGAGCTCAGGTTCGTAAAGAAAATATTGGATTCATTTTTCAGAATTTTAACCTGATCGACGAACTTTCTGTATATGATAATATCGAATTGCCTTTGCTTTATAACAATGTAAAAGCATCGGAACGAAAACAAAAAATCGAAGCGATTGCCGAGAAGCTAAACATTTCGCATCGTTTAAAACATTATCCTCAGCAACTTTCAGGAGGACAACAACAGAGAGTTGCTGTTGCAAGGGCTTTGGTAAATGATCCAAAAATCATTTTGGCCGATGAGCCAACAGGAAATCTGGACAGTAAAAATGGTAATGAGGTTATGGAACTTTTAACTGATTTGCATGCTAAAGGTGCTACAATTTTGATGGTTACCCACTCTGATTATGATGCTTCGTTTTCGCAAAGAACGATTCATATGAAAGACGGTGTTATATTCTCTGAGCGATTAAATCAGAGAAATGTGGATGTTTTTATGGACGCTAAATAATTTCAAAATGATCAATTTTATTATAACTGTAATCACTTTCCTGGTAGGATTTGTTTGCAAAGTATTGGCTATTATCTAACAACTAACCTTTTTTAGAAATTTATCAAACTTCTAAAAATAACTATAAAAAAACTAAGCAATGATTTTTAACTGGTTTAAAATATTTATTTATCATTTAAAGCAAAACAAACTGTTTTCGTTTTTGAATGTTATGGGTTTAAGCATTGGAATTGCAGGGGTTATTTTTGCAATTTTATATTGGAATAACGAAAACTCATATGATCAATGGAATCCCGAAAAAGAGAATTCTTATCAAGTCCTGAATGTAATAGGCGCAACTGGAGACACTTGGGCAACGAGTTCAATTCCTTTTGGGCAAACTTGTAAAGCAACGATTCCTGAAATTGAGCAAATTTGTTTTTTAAACATTTGGTATGGTGAATCTGTTATCAAATATCAAAATCAAAAAGTAATCGATAAAAAAATTACGATTTCTGACAGTAACTTTTTTGATTTTTTCCCTTTTCCAATAATAAAAGGTTCTAAAAAAGACATTTTAAAAGAAAAAAATAGTGTTGCTATTGCAGAAGATCAGGCAAAACTGCTTTTTAAAGACGAAGATCCAATTGGAAAATCTATTATTTATGATAACAAATCTTATATCGTAAAGGCGCTTTATCGCATTATGAAACCTTCTTCTTTTGAACCTAATTATGTTTTTGGAGGAGTTATGCGTGAACAGGACCTTAACCAATGGGGGAATTTCAATTATGGTATGATGGTCAAAATCAAAAAGAATGTTGACCCTGCTGTAGTTTTAAAGAAAATGCATAATGTCAATTATGTCAACAGGACTTTAAAAGACGCAAAAGAAAGTGGTCAGACTGTAGCCCAATATGTAAAGGAAAATGGAGAAATCAAGATTATTCTGGATCAGTTAAAAACTTTACATCTACATGGTACAAAAGCTTCCGGATCAACAACTCCTGAAGGAAAAGGAAATCTACAGCTTCTTTATATTATGGCTGGATTATCAATTTTGATTTTGATTTTGTCTCTTGTAAACTACATTAATCTGGCAACAGCTTCGGCTATAAAACGTGCCAAAGAAGTAGGTGTTCGTAAAATTGTTGGTGCAAGTAAAAATCAAATTATCGCTCAGTTTATATTTGAGACTGCTATTATTGTTGTTTTGGCGATTATTTTTGCTTTGGCAATAGTAGAACTTTCTTTGCCTTATTATAATTCTTTTTTAGGCAAAACTCTAACTATGAATGGAGGCGAATTTTACCTGCAGCTTATTTTAATATTTGGATTAGTAATCATTCTTGCAGGTATATTCCCAGCCATTTATATCTCAAACTTTGAAACTTTAAAAGTCTTAAAAGGAAACTTTTCGAGAAGTAAAAGCGGTATTTGGATTAGAAATTCGATGCTTATTTTTCAATTTGGGATCGCAGCATTTTTCATCATCGGTGCTTTAATTGTAAATTCTCAGGTTGATTATATGATGAATAAAGATCTTGGTTTTAGCGGTAATCAGGTCATCAGAATCCCATTTAATTCGGCTGATCATAGTAAAAAAGCTCAAAAATATTTTACTACAAAACAAGAAATCAGTAAAATGTCAGGAGTTGAGGATGTTTCTACTTTTGCAGGTTCTTTTGGTAACAGTACAAACTCGAGTTCCGGTTTTACACACAATGGTGTTTTTGTACAACCACGAAATGTTGAAATGGATTTTGGTTTTCTCGAAATGATGAAAATTAAGATTGTTGAAGGCCGGGATTTATCTCCTAAATTTGCTTCGGACACGATCAACAATTGGCTGATAAATGAAACCTTAGCTAAACTATTAGGACTTAAAAACCCTATAAATACAGTAATAACCTCGGGTTGGGGTAATGAAGAAAACTTAAAATTTAAAGTTGTTGGAGTTGTCAAAGATTTTCACATTACAGGACTTCAAAACAAAGTTCCTCCGATGGTTTTTATCAACATGAAAACTTTAAAATGGAATAATTTTGATAATGTTTATGTAAAAGTTTCCCCTAATAATCTGACTGAAACTTTAGCTAAACTAAAAACATATTGGGAAACTAATGTAAATCCTGATTATCCGTTTGATTATGAATTTGTAAACAAAGGATTTGCCAAAACTTATGAAGAACAGGTAAAACAAAAGAATTTATTTTTCATTTTAAACCTTGTTGTAATCATCATTGCCATTTTTGGATTGTTTGCTTTAGCATCATTCTCAATGGAAAGAAGGTTAAAAGAAATTGCTATCAGAAAAACTTTGGGTGCCGAAACTGATATTTTATTAAAAGAATTATCAAGACAATATATTCTTTTCTGTTTAATGGGATTTGCAATCGGGATTGTTCCTGCTTATATTTTATTGCAAAAATGGCTGGAAAATTTTGCTTTCAGAATCGGAGTTTCAGCTATTCCATTTAGTGTTGCATTAGTTTCTTTACTGTTTTTAACTTTACTAATTGTTTTAACTAAAGCCTATCAGGTAACCAAAATAGATATCTTAAAATATTTAAAATACGAATAAGCTTGTAGACCATTTTTTTTTAAAGAAACCCGTCAGATTAATAAAATCTGACGGGTTTCTCTAGTTTTTTATTTAACAGATAAAACCTCCAAGATTTAACTGCTTAATGTCTTATTTCATAGCAAGAGTATCTGAATAAAGTAATTTATCTAACTGCGGATCTCTGTCATATACATCAGGATAAAATCCAATTTCTCCGTCGTCACTTACCCAGGCGGTAAAATAACCAATATAGATTGGAATTTTATTTTTCAATTTGCAGGTTGTTTCTTTTTCGCCGCTCATTGCGCTGTCAATTTTGCTAACTGGCCAATCCGGATCGTCTTTTAAAATTTCAAGTGCTAAGTTTTTTGCTTCTTTTACATTGATACAGCCGTGGCTAAAAATACGTTTTTCAAATTCAAACAAACTTTTTGCCGGTGTATCATGCAAATAAATATCATTTGGATTTGGAAACATAAATTTCACTAATCCTAAAGAGTTTTTTGGTCCCGGTTTTTGTCTCACATTTCCGCCATTCCACTCCATATTATGATCTGCCAGATAGTTTTTATCTTCTGCCATTTTAAGTTTTAATTCGTTCTTAATAATACTCTGCGGAACATACCAATACGGACTAAATACAATTCTGTCCATCATTCCGCTAAAGATTACTGTTTCGGTCATTCTCGTTCCCACAAAAACATCCGAAACTAAATCATATTTTCCGTTTTTAACATACACTAGTTTAAACGATGGTATATTAACCATGATATACTCATTTGCCTGCGCCAAATTTGTCGGTATCCATCGACAACGTTCCATATTTAGCATTATAGTCTTGATTCTTTTGCTAATTGGCTCATTCATCTGGTCGATATGCTCTTTGGTTAAAGTATAATTTAATTTAAGTCCATATCTTTTTTTATACTTTAAAACACCGGCCATCATCTCTTCGTCATACACATCTCTTTTAGAATCTTGCGCCAGATCTCCCACAACAAACAAGCGTTCTCTAATTTGTTTTACTGCAACGCCGCTGTCAAAAGGTTTTAAATCTTTATAATTGGCACTATCGATTTCTATCTTTTTCCAAAGATTATTTTTCTCGATTGTACGGTATTTTTTTAAGACTGCTTTAAGTTTATAATATTGCCCAAACAATAGATTCTCGTCTTTGTTTAACCTGTCAGGATCAACCATAAGTGAATCTAATATTTTTGTATACGAAATACTTTTTGTAGGCAAGAACCAGCCAATTTTCTTTAAAGTAGCAGGATCAACTCCTGAGTAAACATTGCTGGCATAAAACACATACATATTAGACAACAAAAGTTCTGTGTCTATCTGAGGTAAATCTTCTGTCACATTTTCATTAAAAACATCATCTATCAAATTTCTGTAAGGCATTGTTGCTTTAATACCTTGTTCATTGAGTTGTCGTACTTTATGGTATAATAAAGATCCAAATTCACTAATGTTTTTATCATCGTACCAAATCGACTTAAATTCTTTCTTTTTATACAGATCTTCTACATCTTTTTGATAAATCTTTAATTTGGGATATTTTTTATAAAAATTATTAATTGCCTCAGTATTAATAACAAACAAAGAAGTGCAGTAATTGGTTTTAAAAGCATCTTCCGATATTGCTTTCTCATTTTTTAATTTGCTCGTATTATTTATAGAGCCAAAAGAAAACATTAAAAAACTAAAAGCAATAATTACAGATAGAGAAGTAAAATTTCGCATATTCTTAAGGTTTAAATTTTTTAAAAAATCATATTTAAAAAATAACGAAAACTCATAGAATACCTAAAAATAAGTTTTCACACATTTTTTAAATTATTGGAAATCCATCGATTTAGGGTACTCAAATATAGCCAAGATTATTGACAATTATAGCATGAAACGCTCTAAATTTATACTAAAAATCAAACATCCAACCCTTAAATAAGATCTTCATAAGAAATGATCAAAAAGCCATCACAATGATTTATCCGATTAGAAACTCAAAATTCAAATAAGATAGAATCATTCTAACCAATCCTAATATCAATAAATACAATCTAAAAGCGTTTGAATCCGAACATAATCTGTTATCTTTGTAGTCTGAAATCAGTTTAAATAAACACAGTTGTTAAATTGGTTTCCTTCATTAGAAAACAGACGATTAAAATGAAATTAGACAGGAAAGAAATTCTTAAAGCTTTAGAAACAATCACTATAGCAGGAGAAGGAAAAAATATGGTTGAAAGTGGTGCTGTTACCAATGTACTAACTTTTGGCGACGAAGTTGTCGTAGATTTACTATTACATACTCCCGCAATGCACATTAAAAAGAGAGCCGAAGATGATATCAAAAAAACGATTCATGATTTAATCTCTGCTGATGCAAAAGTTAAAGTAAACATTAAAGTTGAAGCCAAGGAAAATCCTAATGAAATAAAAGGGAAAGCAATTCCGGGAATCAAAAATATAATTGCCGTTGCTTCTGGTAAAGGAGGAGTTGGAAAATCTACAGTTACAGCAAATCTTGCCGTAACACTTGCAAAAATGGGTTTTAATGTTGGAGTTCTGGATGCTGATATCTACGGTCCTTCTATGCCTATTATGTTTGATGTAGAAAACGAAAAACCAGTTTCGATTACCGTTGACGGAAAATCAAAAATGAAACCAATTGAAAGTTATGAAATCAAAATACTTTCTATCGGTTTTTTCACGGCTCCAAGTCAGGCAGTAATCTGGAGAGGTCCAATGGCTGCTAAAGCTTTGAACCAAATGATTTTTGATGCAGATTGGGGAGAATTAGACTTTATGCTAATTGACTTACCTCCGGGAACTGGAGATATTCACCTTTCGATCATGCAATCATTGCCTATTACGGGTGCTGTAGTAGTAAGTACCCCTCAAGCTGTGGCTCTTGCCGATGCTAAAAAAGGAGTTGCAATGTTTATGCAAGACAACATCAATGTTCCTGTTTTGGGAATTATCGAAAATATGGCATACTTTACACCAGAAGAATTACCTGATAATAAATATTATATCTTTGGACAGGAAGGAGCTAAAAATCTTGCAGAAGATTTGAATGTGCCGTTCTTAGGAGAAGTGCCAATTGTACAATCAATTCGTGAAGCAGGAGATTACGGACGCCCGGCAGCTTTACAGACAGCTTCGGTGATCGAAACCATTTTTGAAGAAATAACTCGAAATGTTGTACAGGAAACAGTTAACAGAAACGATAACCTGCCTGCAACAGAAGCCATAAAAATTACAACAATGGCAGGTTGTTCAGCAGTAAAGAAATAAATTAGATAATTGAGATAAAACTAATGAGATAATATGAAAATTAGATAATTAGATAATTTTACTTCAAAGTGAATTTTCTAATTATCTAATTAACTAATTATCCAATTGATAAAATTATGACAACAGAAGAATTAACAAGCAACGTATTATTGGCTCTGGACGAAATCAGACCTTTTTTAAATTCTGATGGAGGAGACATTACACTAGTTTCTATAGACGATGACAAACATGTCAAAGTTCGTCTTGAAGGAGCATGCATTAGCTGCAGTGTAAACCAAATGACACTTAAAGCAGGAGTTGAAACAACAATAAAAAAATATGCTCCACAAATAGAAACTGTGGTAAATATAATGTAGTAAAAACTATATTTTTTAGCCTTTTTGAAGGATGTTAAATTAACAAGAATAATAGCGCTTAAGTCATTTAACTTGTAAAACCACAAAAAAGCAATCACAATATAGCAATAAATTGCAGATTTAGCAAAAAACAATCCAAAGATTTAAGGGTTTTAGCGGAGTATTTTTACATTTTTAACTTAAATTTGTGAAGGAACCTCTAAATCTTAAATTTATGAAGAAATATTACACTCTCTTTTTATTGTTTCTTTTCTTAACGTTAAGTCATGCTCAACAAAGTGCTGCAACATTAGTTGTCGATAAAGCCTGGTTGAACGAAGATGAAGAATGGTCAGATTTTAACTATTCAGGTCAAATTGTATTTTCAACAATACCAAGTAACGAAGAAGGAAGTCTTAGAATTGGTAATTATGATTTTTTGTATGATCTTTGCGACGGAAAAGCAAAGTTCTCAAACAAAGCAACCTACAGTTCCGCTGAGTTTTCTCATCCAAGAAAACTCACAGCACAAACGGATAAACAAGGGGTAGTAAATACAACTTATGAAGGAACTCTGATTTTTCAATCTGATAGAGATTATTATTCGATAATTGCTGTAATAACAATTTTAAACAAAGGAGGTAATATTCTGGGTATTAAAATACATTCAAAAGACAACGAAAGACGAGAATACGCCTTTAGCTTAAAACCAACAAGTTAATTTAAATAAGGATTTGTTCATGTTATCAAATCCGAACAAAATTCCAAATAATTAAAATGGATGTATTAATAAAGATTAAAGATCGAGAAGGAGTTATACACGAATTACAAGCTCCAACTGATATGGCAATGAACATAATGGAGTTATGCAAAGCATACGAACTTCCTGTTGAAGGAACCTGCGGCGGAATGGCAATGTGTGCTTCTTGTCAATGTTACGTTCTAAATGATATTGCATTACCAGAAATGGGAGATGAAGAAGAAGCTATGCTTTCGGAGGCATTTTATGTTAAAGCTAATAGTCGTTTAGGTTGCCAGATACCAATCACTACAGAATTAGAAGGATTAGAGCTGGAATTAGCACCTGAATACTAAAATAAGAAATTTTCAATCCCCGAAGCTTCGGGATAAAATCCAAATTCCAAATAACAGATGTTGTTTTGGAATTTGGATTTTTTATTTCGATTTTATGAAAGATCAGTTGGGTCAAAAGGCTCAAATTCTCTTTCAGAAAATGCTTCAGTTAAGATTCCTGACGAGCACAACCAATTTATAGTTTCTTCAAGTGTGTTTCCTGCTTTGTAAATCATTTCGCTATGTCTTGGCAAAATAAAACATTCATTTTTAAGAAGAATAATTTCATCTCCGTCATAAGTATCTCCAATTCTAACAGCGTTTAAAACTTCGTCCTTTGTCAAAACAGCTGCACCTTCATCCCAAAACCAATATTCGGCAATACGGCTTTTCCATTCTGACAAAGTCAAAATTATAGTTTCCGGAAGATAGATTCTAACATAAGTTCCGCCAAGAATTCCGCTTCCATACGTTGAAACATATTCTTTATAATCTTCATCAAAAACGATATTTAATGTCTTTTCGCAAGCCAGAATATCCTCTTCATCGGCAAGGAATAAATCCGTTTTATTAGTCTTGTAGTTTGGGATTATTTTGTAATTATCGAAGTTCATACCTTTTATATTTATAAAGCTAAGATAAGATTTTTACTAAAATCATTTCTGTCCTTCGCTCAAATTTCATATTCAATCTCACCAATATATATCAACTCAAATTTTGAATTCTGTATCGAAATTGGCTTTTGAATCTGATCTTTTGAAATAAATACAACTGTATTAACTTTTTCAGGATCTTGATTTTGTTTGACTACTCTTTCTCTAGCTTCTGCAAGCCATTTTTCAGAATACGAATATGGACTAAATTTTTCTTCAAAGGAGACATTTTCATTTTCAAAACCATTTTCCATAAAGTCATGATCTAAAAAATTCTCACTTTGAGATTTTGCAAATTCTGATATGTATTTTTCTTCTTCATCATCTTCATAATAAGTTTCATTTTCACCTAAAAAATCAAAATATGCTTCTTCTGATTTAAATTTTCCAAACCAAAAATGGCTAGTTTCTGTTCTCATACTTTCACCGTTTTAATAGAACAAAAATATCTTTTCTTAATTATAGTTCTTCATAATTCTATACAAAAAAACCGCAATTACATTACTGTAATTACGGTCTTTTCTTTATAACAATTTTCTTTAATCTCTAGTTTATACCAAACCAGCCTGAATTAAATACTCGGCGATTTGAATTGTGTTTGTTGCAGCACCTTTTCTTAAGTTGTCAGCAACGATCCACATGTTTAAAGTATTTGGCTGGCTTTCGTCACGACGGATTCTTCCCACAAAAACATCATTTTTACCTTCTGCATATAATGGCATTGGATAAGTAAATGTGTCTAAATTATCCTGAACTACTACTCCATCAGTATTGTGAAGGATTTCGCGAACTTCATTTACATCAAAATCATTTGTAAACTCAACATTTACCGCTTCGCTATGTCCGCCAACAACAGGAACACGAACCGCAGTAGCTGTAACTCTAATCGTTTTATCATCAAGGATTTTTTGAGTTTCACGAACTAATTTCATTTCTTCTTTAGTGTATCCGTTTTCTTCAAAACTGTCGCAATGTGGAATTGCATTTCTGTGAATTGGATATTTATAAGCCATTTCACCCTGAACTCCAGCGTACTCGTTTTCTAATTGTCTTACCGCTTTTACTCCAGTTCCTGTGATAGATTGGTAAGTAGAAACAATGATTCTTTTAATGTTGTATTTTTTGTGCAATGGAGCCAATGCCAAAACCATTTGAATAGTTGAGCAGTTTGGATTTGCAATAATTTTATCTTCTTTTGTTAAGCTTGTAGCATTGATTTCCGGAACTATCAATTTTTTTGTTGGGTCCATTCTCCAAGCCGATGAGTTATCAATAACAGTTGTTCCGGCTGCTGCAAATTTTGGAGCCCATTCTAATGAAGTATCTCCTCCTGCAGAAAAAACAGCGATATCAGCTTTCATATCAACTGCCGTTTGCATTCCTACAACTTTATATTTTGTTCCTTTATATTCAATTTCTTTTCCAACTGATTTCTCAGATGCAACAGGAATTAATTCTGTAACAGGAAAATTTCTTTCCGCTAAAACTTTAAGCATTATCTCGCCAACCATACCAGTGGCACCTACAACGGCTATTCTCATTTTTATATTTTTATAGTATGAATTAAATCTAATTTATAATGCAAAAGTATACAATATAAAAGTCAAAACAAGACGCTTCACAAAAAATAACAAAATGTTATAAATCAAACAAATTTAAAAATCCACACGAATCTTTACTAGTCGATATCATTTTTATCGTTCATTAATTATATCAAAAGGTGTCCCAAAGGAGCCAATACTTTTTAAATACTTTTTATCTTCTTCAGTTAGTTCGTTTGTTCCTAGTCCAATATCCTCCCAAACTTTACCATCTTGTCGTTTAAGTGCAAATTCAATTGCTGCAATCTTTGGTTTCTTGTTGAGTCCCAACATTGTTAAATCTATAAATTGTCCCGCTTTGATTTCTCCTTTTACTATTTGTCCTAACAAGAAAAATTCTCTTCCTGCTATTTGAAAAGAGTTATTAAGTTTAAATTGTGCAACCGTTAAATTGTGCCAATTGTGTCCACAAAAGCGGCATTGCCTTGCATATGGTGTTCTGGAAAGTTGGGTGCATTTGGGACAATTATTGAAAAATACTTCATTAGGATTTTGAGATAAAATTCTATTTGCAGTATTTAATTCAAATTGTTTATAGCCACCTTCAAGTAAATTCAGTACATTTTGATCAGAAGTAAGCCAACCTTTTTCTCTGTAAATTTTTATCAAATTTGCATTGTCTGAAATTAAATTTTCTAGTTTATAGATTGAGCCACTATGCCGAATGGCCATTCTTTCCAAATCTGTCAACAAATTAGGAAAGTAATTGATTATATATTTTGCTGTTTGAGAATCCACTTTCCTTTCTGTTACGGTTGCTCTAATATTCCACAATAAAATTAGCACATCTACCCCTGATTACAAAAAAAACCGCCCCAATTAAGGAACGGTTAAATTAGACATAGTGTAGCGGAATTATTTTTTAAGCAAATCTCTAATTTGCGTTAGTAACTCTTCTTGAGTTGGTCCTGCTGGTGGTGGAGCAACTTCATTTTTCTTTTTAGCGTGGTTAATTCCCTGGATGATGAGAAACAACACAAAAGCAACAATTACAAAGTTAATTACGGCCGAAATAAACAAACCATACTTCACTCCTCCAAAAGCCGTTAATTCCTCGATAGTAGACAAATGCGCCGCATCTAAAGCCGGTTTCAATAACAACGGTGTAATTACATCTTCGATAAATGAGCTCACAATTTTACCAAAAGCAGCTCCAATGATTACACCGACAGCCAAATCAACTACGTTGCCTTTCATTGCAAATTCCTTAAATTCAGAAAAAAATCCCATAATTGTCTCTTTTTGTTTATAATTAAAATGAGTATCGAAAATACGCAATTTTCTTTACATTTCTTACAATTATCTAAAAAATACCCTTTTTACACGTTGCGAAATACTTGTCATAATCTCATACGGGATGGTTTTCAATGCTTCAGCCATTTCCACAACCGTTGGGCTCTCGCCGAAAATAATAACCGAATCTCCGTCTTTGCAATCAATATTACTTACATCAACCATTAACATATCCATACAAACGCTGCCTACAATTGGCGCTTTTTGATTCTTGATTATGACAAATCCAACCTGATTCCCCCATAATCTCGAAATCCCATCAGCGTAACCAATTGGGATTGTTGCAATTCTGGTTTCTTTCTCTGCCATAAAACGACGACCATAGCCAACACTATCACCATTTGGGATAGTACGAACCTGAGAAATTATAGATTTTAAGGTTCCAACATTCTCCAGATATTTTTGTTCTGCCGGATCGTTAGAAACTCCGTACAAACCAATTCCTAAACGCACCATATTGAATTGCGCATTTGGGAAATTGCTGATTCCTGATGTATTTAGAATATGACGAATTGGGTTTATATTTAATTTTGAAATTAATTTAGAAGATAATTTATCAAACAAATTAATCTGCGAAAGCACAAAATCAAAATGTTTTACCTCGTCGCTTGTTGCGAGATGCGACAAGACACTTTTTACTTTTACAGATGAATTTCCTTTTAAAGTTTCAATCAATTCGCTTAAATTATGCTCTTCAAAACCTAAACGATGCATTCCTGTATCCAGTTTTATATGAATAGGAAAGTCTTTTAAATTCTTTTCACGGGCAATTTTCAAAAAGGCATTTAATCCTTTTATACTATAAATTTCGGGCTCTAACTCATATTGAATTATCGAAGGAAAACTAGTCGACTCAGGATTCAAAACCATAATTGGCAATTTTATTCCGCCGTTTTTAAGCGAGATTCCTTCATCGGCAAAAGCCACACCTAGATAATCTACTTTATGATGTTCTAGTAATTTTGCAATTTCCAACCCACCGTTTCCATAACCAAAAGCTTTTACCATAACCATGATTTTTACATCATCGGCCAATTTTGATTTATAGTAATTCAGATTGTGACTAATCGAATCCATATTGATTTCAAGAACCGTTTCATGAGTTTTTTCTTCAAGTAAAGAAACAATTTGCTCAAACTGAAACGATCTTGCCCCTTTTATTAAAATGGTTTCGTTATTGAAATTTAAGCTGTCAATCTGAGCAATAAATTCGGCTGTATTGGGAAAAGTTATACAATTCGGAAATTTAGCGGCGAATGAAGAAATTGTTCCTCCAATTGCTATAATCCGATTCACTTTATTATCCGCAATAAGCTGCGCAACCTTAGTATATAATTCTTCGTTTGAAAATCCGCTTTGAACAATATCAGATAAAATAATTGTTTTTGAGGTATTCTTCTTTTTCTGACTTTCCAAGAAATCCAACGCAATTTTTAACGACTGAAAATCGGAGCTGTAACTATCATCGATAATACTAGAATTGTTGATTCCGTTTTTAACTTCTAATCGCATTCTCACTGGATACAACATTTGCATGCGATTTTGAATCGTAGCAAAATCATATTCAAAATAAAGCAAAACCAACAAACAGGAAACGGCATTTTCTATTGAAGCCAAATCGCTAAAAGGAATTTCTAAACTAAAACTCTCTCCTTTATATTTATATTGAATAATTGTGATGTCGTTTTTATTTTCTTTTTTCAGAATAAAAACATCTGCGGAATTATCTGTAAAGCTCCACGAGAAAATCTTTCTGTCTTTTAAATCATTTGTTTTTAAAAAATCATTCAAACACAAATCTACAATCTCATTTTTTTGATAAATGATCACTTTTGATTTTTTGAAAAGCAATAATTTTTCGTTGATTTTTTGTTCCAGATTCTGAAAACCTTCATCGTGCGCAGAACCAATATTGGTCAAAACACCAATAGTCGGTTTTATAATTTTCTCCAGATTAACCATTTCATTTACCGTAGAAATTCCGGCTTCAAAAATGCCTAAATTGTGTTTCTCATTAATCGCAATTACAGATAATGGAACCCCAACCTGAGAGTTGTAACTTTTAGGACTTCTGATAATATTATAGTCCGGGCTCAGCAAGAAATTAAGCCATTCTTTTACAATTGTTTTTCCGTTACTTCCGGTCAGGCCGATAATAGGAAAATCAAAAAGATCTCTATAATAACTGGCAAATTCCTGCAAAGCATCTAAGGAGTTTTTGACTACCAGAAAATTTGCTTTTCCGTAGCAATTTTCAGGAATATATTGTACAACAAAATTCTGAACACCTTTTTCTATAAGTTCCGGAATATACAAATGAGCATCGTTATTAACACCTGATAAGGCAAAAAATAAGGTTTGTGATCCGTTTTGCAACGAACGGCTGTCGATCGAAATATGATCAACAAAAATATCAGTGTCTGAGCCAATCCATTCGGCTTTAAAAACTGAGATTAGGCTTTTTAAGTTTATGCTCATTTAGAAAATTTCTTTTGTCAAATTTAAAAAAAGGATTGCCACCAAGTTCACAAATTTTCACTAATTCTTTGTGGTTATTTTTTTTTCCATAGATTAAAAAAGTTTGCCACGAATTGCACTAATTATCACTAATTCTTTGCGGTTATTTTATTTTGCCACTCCCGATAGTTATCGGGATAAGTGGATTAAAATGATTTTCTTATTTGTGACGTTTTTTTTGCCACGAATTCATAAATTATTTTTTTACGCAGATTTAAAAAGATTGAAGCAGATGCACGCAGATTTTTATTTATTAAATCTGCATGAAAGAAATATTAAGTATAATTTAAAATTCGTGTTAATTCGTGAAATTCGTGGCAAAAAAACTTAATATCTACAAAACTAAAAATTCGTGGCAAAAAACATTATTTGTTTATATTTGTTCGACACCACTAAATGCAACGTTTTGAAAAAAATACTTCCTATATTTTCCTATATCCTGCACCCGATTTTCATCTCGATGTATGCTACTTTGTTTTATCTTTTTTGCAAAGACGACATCTTTACCAATCAGGAAAAATATTATGTTTTATTTCAAATTCTGATCATTACTATTTTAGTTCCAATCTTGTTTTTCATGTTATTGCGTTCAACAGGACATGTAAAATCAGTAATGATTCATGAAACTTCGCAACGCAAAATTCCGCTTGTATTACAATGCTTTTTATATATTTTATTGGTAAAAAGAAGCATTATAATTACACGTTATCCTGAGTTACATTTCTTTTTTCTTGGAGCTTTATTCAGTACAATTTTGGCTCTGGTATGTTCGCTTTTTAAAATCAAGGCAAGTTTGCACATGATGGCGATTAGCGGATTTGCAATTTTTGTAATTGGCCTATCAATTCATTTACAAATACAAAACCCTTATTGGTCAGCTCTTTTGATTTTATTAACTGGAGTTGTTGCGTCTTCGCGATTAGAAATGGAAGCTCATTCGCCAAATGAATTATTAATTGGAACGTTTATCGGGATATTACCGCAGCTTCTGTTTTTGTATTTGTGGTTATAATATATAGAAAATCAAACCTGCATTAAGAGTTCTTACGTCAATATTTTGTCCGGAAACGGTTTTTAGATCTTTTTTAAACAAAGTATTCAAACCATAATTAATATAAACATTCCAGGTATTATAACCCGCTGCCAGATAAACTCCATATTGAAACTTATTAATATCGGGATTGTTTTTGACTTTGTAACTTTCTTCTCCATTGTCCAATACCGATTTATTCGACAAAACATAACTTACTTTAAATCCAGTATAAATTCTCCAAAATTTATAACTTTCATATGTCGAATTTCTCCATCTGAACTCTATAGGAAGATCGACCAGATATTGCCTGTATCGGTTTGATTTTATGTCATTGTAATCACTTACTTCATACGCTAAACCAGCGTTTGGAACCTGAGAAATAGTAAGATTTTGATAATAATTCTGATAACTTAACCCCAAACCTGCAGCAATTGCAACGGTTCTTTTTTTATTGATAGGCATATCACGCAGAAAACCTCCGGAAAGTCCCGCAGAAAATTTGTTTTGTTTAAGCCCTTGCGGAATTTGAGTAAGAAGGTTATAAGTAATCAAAAAATAAAACTGATCTTCACGATATAAGGAATCTATTTTAACAACAGGTTTTATTTCCGGTTTAACATCTCCTTGCGAAAAAACGTTAAAAAACGACAGTAAAAACAAACAACTAAAAAGAATTCGCATATCGTATTTTGGTTTTAAAGAGTTTTTCAAGTCAATGTTTTTTAGGGTGTATTTATTTTACTTACAAATATAATATAATGCTAGTTCAGGAGACAATTAGAAAGTAATTATTCTCTTTTTAACGACGAATAAAACCATTTGTTGCGCTTTTTTCAATAAATAAGCAACAGAATCTAAAAAATAGAGCAATTTTTCACTGCTCTTTTATACCTTTGCAATGCATGAAGAAAAAGCAGCTCATATTAAGTGTTTCTTTCGCTCTGACAATATTGTTCTCAATATTGTTTCAGTCGATACACAGTTATGAGCATATTGTAAAGCAACTTTCAGAAAAACAATGTCACCACAACTACAATGATCCTAGTGGCGAAATAACACATCAGCACCATAATTATGACTTATGTTATGTATGTCATTTTGCTTTTGGAAGTTATGTTGTTCCTGAAGAATTTTCATTTCAATTTCGCACATTTCATAAAGAAATCCCTTATTTCTTTGCTCTTTCAGAAAAAATATTTTCAGTTTCAGAAAGTGCTTATTTACTACGCGGTCCTCCTCAAACTATAGTTACTTAATTTTCGATTACTCGAAATACAATTAAAATCTTTTTAATCTAATTCAAAAAAATTGGTGGCTTTCCCCATTCTGAGACTCTCGGAATCGGCAAATTTTACTATTCTTTTTAGGTTTTTGTTTTAAAAGGAAAAAATCAATTAACTATAGCATCATTTTCAAATGAAAAAAATAATATTAGCCCTTATTTTAGGGTTTTCGAGCCTGCTTTCGGCTCAAAATTCAGTTTCAGGAACGGTAACAAATCTTGAAAACAAACCTATGCCTAACGTTTCTGTTTATGCGCCTGAATTACACAAAGGAACTAAGACTGATGAAAACGGAAAATACGAATTTAAAAATCTTCCAAACGGAAGTTTAGGACTGGCTTTTTCTTTTGTTGGATATACAACTCAGAATAAAACTATCAATAAATTATTAAAAGAAAACACGCTGGATGTAACGCTTTCAGAATCTATTTTTGAAATGGATGAAGTTGTGGTTTCAACACCTTTCAACAAATTGCAATCGCAAAACGTAATGAAAGTCGAGCACGAAAGCATTAAAACCTTGCAGCAAAAAGGAACTTCAACTTTAATCGAAGGTTTAGCTACGATTCCGGGAGTTTCGCAAATTTCTACAGGAACTTCTATCGGGAAACCGGTAATTCGCGGACTTAGCGGAAACCGTGTTTTGGTCTATTCGCAAGGTGTTCGTATCGAAAATCAACAGTTTGGAGACGAGCATGGTTTAGGTTTAAACGATGCGGGAATTGAAAGTGTTGAAGTTATAAAAGGTCCTGCTTCATTATTATACGGTTCTGATGCTTTGGGTGGAGTTTTGTATTTTAATCCGGAGAAATTTGCTGACGCGAATACGTTTAAGGCAAATTTTAGTCAAAAATATTTCACCAATACACAAGGAAGCAATTCTTCTATTGGATTAAAAACTTCTACTGATAACTGGAAATTTTTAGCGCGCGGAAGTTTCAACACACATTCTGATTATAAAATTGGTGATGATGGCGATCGCGTAACGAATACACGTTATAACGAAACTGATTTTAAAACCGGAATTGGATACAGTAACTCAAGCTTTTCAAGTGTTTTGAGATACAACTACAATAAACTGGATCTTGGAATGCCGGATAATGGAATTGCAGAACAGTCTTCAAGCAAAAACACCGAATTTCCGAGACAAGGAATATTCAATCATTTATTGAGTTTAAACAACGTAATCTTTTTTGAAAACTCAAAGTTAGATGTTGATTTAGGTTATATCGCCAATGACAGAAGCGAGTTTGAAGACAGCAACGAAGCTTCTCTTCATATGAAATTGAATACTTTTAATTATAATGCTAAATATCATTTTCCGAAATTTGGTAAAATTGAAGCTATTTTTGGCGTTCAGGGAATGCATCAAACCAATAAAAACTCTGGTGAAGAATACTTAATTCCTGATGCAACAACAAATGATTTTGGTGCTTTTGGAACTGCAAATTACGAATGGGGAAGTAATGTTTTACAAGCCGGACTACGTTTTGACAACAGAAAAATCACTTCTATTGCACACGGAATTGAAGGTGAAGAAGGTTACTTTCAGGCTTTAGATCGTTCATTTGACAGCTTCAATGCTTCATTAGGATATAAAACAAAACTGGCAGATCCGTTAACGCTTCGATTGAATGTTGCGACAGGATTTAGAGCACCAAACTTAGCAGAGTTAACTTCAAATGGTGTTCATGAAGGAACTAACCGATATGAAATTGGAAATGCTGCTTTGAAAACGGAACAAAACGTTCAGACGGATTTGAATTTAGAATACAAAAACACGCATTTTGAGTTTTTCATCAACGGATTTTACAATCACATAAACAATTATATCTACACTTCGCCAACGGGAGAAGTTCGTGAAGACAATAATGTTTTTGCTTATACTCAGGACAATGCCAATTTATATGGTGGTGAAGTTGGTTTGCATTTTCATCCGCATCCGTTAGATTGGTTGCATTTTGAAACTAGTTTTGAAACCGTAACCGGAAAAAAACAAAATGGTGATTACTTGCCTTTAATTCCGGCAAATAACTGGAATAATACATTGAGAACGGAGTTTAAAATCAAAGATTGGTTCGAAGAAGGATATGCTTCTTTGAATGTTTCTTCGACTTTTAATCAAAATAATGTTAGTGGTTTTGAAACGGCTTCAAACGGATATACGTTGGTAAATCTTGGTTTTGGCGGAACGGTAAAACTTGGTAAACATGCTTTTGATGTGAACCTGAACGGAAACAATTTATTCGATAAAAAATACATTGCACACCTTTCGAGATTAAAGACAGACGGTATTCCTAATATTGGAAGAAACATTGTTCTGGGAGTTAATTTCAACTTGTAATTTTGTTATTTAACCGCAAAGCACGCGAAGTTTTTATACATGCTTGATTTTATAAAACCGCAAAGTTCGCAAAGCTTTGTATTGATTTCTAACTTTGCGGTTAAATATTCATAAAACTTTTATTCATTTCTAGCTTTGTGCACTTTGCGTTTTCTAAGCATCCCGATTAGATAAAATCTTTGCGCACTTTGCGGTTAAATACCCATCTATCTCACAAAAAGCGTTATTTTTGTTACAACTGTTAAATTTAAATTATGAAAAAAACATTTCTTATAATGGCTATCACAACCGCAGGAATTTCGTTTGGGCAGAATAAAATTCAATATCCCGAGACTAAAAAAGGAGAAACTGTTGACGTTTATTTTGATACTAAAGTAAGTGATCCTTATCGTTGGCTTGAAGACGATAAATCAGCTGAAACCGGAGCTTGGGTAAAAGCTGAAAATGAGGTTACTTATGGCTATTTAGATAAAATTCCTTTTCGTGACGAGTTGAAAAAACGCATGGAAAAACTTTGGAACTATGAAAAAATTAGTGCTCCATATACAGAGGGAAAATTTACTTATTATTCAAAAAATAACGGACTACAGAATCAATCTGTTGTTTATAGAAAAGGAACTGATGGTAAAGAGGAAGTTTTCTTAGATCCAAACACATTTTCTAAAGACGGAACTACTTCGCTTGGCGGATTAGATTTTTCTAAAGACGGATCGAAAGCTGCTTATGCAATTTCTGAAGGCGGAAGCGATTGGAGAAAGGTTATTATCATTGATGCATTGTCCAAAAAAGTTCTGGAAGACACTTTGGTCGATGTAAAATTTAGCGGTGTTTCATGGCATGGAAATGAAGGTTTTTACTATTCTAGTTATGAAAAACCAAAAGGAAGTGAACTTTCTGCAAAAACAGATGAGCACAAATTGTATTTTCATAAGTTAGGAACTTCTCAAAAAGAAGACAAAGTGATCTTTGGCGCTGACCAAAAACGCAGATATGTTGGTGGTTCTGTTACTGAAGACGATCGTTTTTTAGTAATTACTGCTGCAAATTCGACTTACGGAAACGAGTTATACATTAAAGATTTAACCGTTGCAAATAGTCCAATTGTTACTATTGTAAACAACTTTAACAGCTCAAATTCTATTATTGAAAATGAAGGAACTAAATTGTTTATCGAAACGGACTTGAACGCTCCAAATAGCCGTGTGGTTTCTGTAGATGTAAAAAATCCAAAACCGGAAAACTGGAAAGATTTCATCAAAGAAACTCAAAACATTTTATCGCCTTCAACTGGTGGTGGTTATTTCTTTGCCAATTATACTAAAGATGCGGTTTCGTTTGTACAACAATACGATTATAGCGGAAAATTAGTTCGTGAAATCAAACTTCCGGCGGTAGGAACTGCAGGCGGATTTGGCGGAAAAAAACATGACAAAACATTGTATTATAGTTTTACCAATTATACAACTCCCGGAACCATTTATTCTTTAGAACCTAAATCAGGTAAATCTGAAGTGTACCAAAAACCTAAAGTTGATTTTAAAAGTGACGATTACGAGTCTAAACAAGTATTCTACACTTCTAAAGACGGAACTAAAATCCCAATGATTATCACGTATAAGAAAGGTTTAAAACTTGACGGTAAAAACCCAACTATTCTTTACGCTTATGGTGGTTTCAATATTAGCTTAACGCCAAGTTTTAGCATTGCAAACGCTGTGTGGTTGGAAAATGGCGGTGTTTATGCTGTTGCCAATTTAAGAGGTGGTGGTGAATATGGCAAAAAATGGCATGATGCGGGAACTAAATTGCAAAAACAAAATGTATTTGACGATTTTATCGCTGCGGGTGAATATTTGATTGCTCAAAAATATACCTCATCTGATTTCTTGGCTATTCGCGGAGGTTCTAACGGAGGTTTATTAGTTGGAGCAACAATGACACAACGTCCTGATTTAATGAAGGTAGCGTTGCCAGCAGTTGGCGTAATGGACATGTTGCGTTACCATACTTTTACTGCAGGTGCAGGTTGGGCTTACGACTACGGAACTTCTCAGGATAACAAGGAAATGTTTGAATACCTAAAAGGATATTCTCCGGTTCAAAACGTTAAAAAAGGCGTTCAATATCCTGCAACTATGGTTACAACAGGTGATCATGATGATCGTGTGGTTCCTGCGCATAGTTTTAAATTTGCTGCTGAATTGCAAGACAAACAAACAGGAGACAATCCGGTTTTGATTCGTATTGATGTAAAAGCAGGTCACGGAGCAGGAAAATCTGTTGCGGCAACAATTCAGGAAAACGTAGACATTCAAGCCTTCACACTTTACAATATGGGATTTAAGGCTTTACCTAAAAAGTAAACTTTAGTCTATTTATTTTTATAGCCACGAATTCACGAATTATTATTTTGTGAGTTCGTGGTTATTTTTTTTGCCAAGACTTTTTTGTTGTGGCTGGAGAATTTTACCGCAAAGCACGCAAAGTTTTTGTATCAGCTTGGCTTTCTAAAAACACAAAGTTCGCAAAGCCGGTTCAACACAAAGCTTTGCGAACTTTGTGTTTTTATAAAATCTTCTAAGTATGAAATCTTTGCGTGCTTTGCGGTAAAATTAAATCCTGCAAAATCTGCGTGAAAAAATAATTCGTGAAAATTAGTGAAATTCGTGGCAACCTTTTTTTAAATTTGAAATAACTAAAACACCAAAAAATGAAAATTGTAAAATGGGGAATTATAGGTTGTGGAAATGTAACCGAAGTTAAAAGCGGGCCTGCATTTCAAAAAACGCCTAACTCGACTTTGGTTGCTGTTATGCGCAGAGATGCGGCTCTTGCCGAGGATTATGCCAAACGCCACAATGTTGCCAAATGGTACTCAAATGCTGTTGATTTAATCAATGATCCAGAAGTTGATGCTGTTTATATTGCTACTCCTCCATCGTCTCATAAAGAATATACTATTTTGTGCGCCAAAGCAGGAAAACCTGTTTACGTAGAGAAACCAATGGCTTTAAACTTCGAGGAATGCAACGAAATGATCAGCGTTTGTAAAGAACACAACGTTCCTTTATTTGTGGCATATTACAGAAGAAGTTTACCTCGCTTTTTAAAGATAAAAGAACTAATTGATCAAAATAAAATAGGAACCGTTAGACACGTAAATTGCGTTTTATATCATCCTTTTGAAGAAAGATATGATGACGAAATCAATCTTCCGTGGACGGTTTTACCACATATTTCCGGGGGTGGAATTTTTGTTGATTTAGCTTGTCACACTTTAGATTTTCTTGATTTTGCACTTGGTCCAATAAAATCAGTTCGCGGACATGCCAGTTCTCAGCTTAAAGCATATCCTGCCGAAGATGCTGTTTCGATGTCGTTTTTATTCGAAAACGGAATTCATGGAACGGGTTTATGGAATTTCGCTAGTTTTAAACGTTATGACAATACTGATATTGTAGGTGATAAAGGAAGAATCTCTTTCTCTACTTTCGGAAATGACCCAATTCATATTGAATATTTAGACGGAGAAAAAGAAAGTATTACAATTGAGAATCCGCTTCACATTCAGCAACCGCTTATTGAAACTGTTGTTGCAGAAATTTTAGGTACAGAAGGCATTAATCCTTCAAGAGGAAATTCTGCTGCAAGAACAACTTGGGTTATTGATGAAGTTTTGAAGGAGTTTAGGGATTCTAAATAAAAACTGATACAGTTTTGTTATTTAAAGTCGCTAAATCTCAAAGTCTTCTCTCATTTTATATCATTTCGACGGAGGAGACCCGAGCGATAGCGAACAGACGAAGTAAATCACACGCACAGCTCGACAAAGATTAGCGATTTTGATTGCGGAGTTTCTAGTGTAATTTCTCCTCCGTCGAAATTGACAAAAAATTATAAAAGCACAAAAAAGAGGATATTCAAATGAATATCCTCTTTTTTATAAGCTATAAATGTCTTTAAGATTATAGGCTATATTTAAGACCTAAAGTTAATCCTAAACCTGAGATTCCAACATAAGAACTAATATCATCAGTTGCTCTTGTATTATCAAAACCAGCAGCATTAGTTAATTTATTATTTGAAGTAGTATTAATTTGTTCTACATATTTAGTATGATTTGCAGAATATGATGCATCCGGACGGAAAGTAGTTGGAGTATTTAATTTATCTACCCCATTTTCAGTATATACTTCCGTTTCTTTTGTTTTTCCATGTACTGTAAAGTTACGATATTCTAATTCAGCAAAAAGTGAAATATGAGTACCTAATTTATAAGATGTTCCTAATGCTGCAGTAAATCCAACAGTTGGGTTTGGCTTAATAACATCTTTTGAATAAGTATTTACAATTCCAGCAGGATTAGTATACGTTCTAGTAGTTTCAATATCTAATGTTCCATGAATAGGAACGATAACTCCAACTTTAGTATAAGGCTCAAAACCATGAGTTTCTCCTAAAAACAAAACGATAGCAGGAGCAATATCAAAAGCTTCAAGTTTTCCTACTGCTTTACCAGTTGCAAAAGTTGGTCCGGCTGCCACTAATCTATTTGTAGTTTCAACCATAGTTTTATCTGCGCTGTTAAAATAATTAAATCCTAACTCAACACCTAAACGTGGCGTAAAACGATATCCTGCAGTTAAACCTGTACGAAATCCTTGTCCAAAAGAACCATGATTAGTTTCTCTAGAAATTAAAGTAGTACCATTAGCAGCATAAACATCCGAGTTTGGTAATGCTCCTGATACAGTTGGAAACTCAGCAGCCGCAGTTTGAATAAAATAAGATCCTCCCAATTTAAAATACCAAGTTTCTGGTTTATCTGCTTTTTCTGTTTGCGCCATTGTGGCCATAGAGCAAACTAATAATCCTAATAAAAATAGGTTCTTTTTCATAATTCTGATTTAATTAATTTTTACAAACATAGAATATTTTAACATATGTCTAAAGTTTGCTTTGTTATACTTAGAGCGAAAACGTTGTAATTTTACACAATATTACTAAAAAAGTATTATGCATGCATATTTTTAACTAAAAAAAAATGCATTCCACTAAATTTTAACTGTTAAAATTTAATTTAGTTTAAAATTTATCTGCATTTTCTCTAATTCCTGCAATAGTTCCGCAGAAATCTTAATTTTTAGCCTACGACTTGGCATCGATAATTTTGTAACTACTTTTATTTCTTCCACTTCATTCACCTCCTGAATTTTAGTTTCTTCGAGTGCCGCATCTCCATCTTCGGCTTCATCTGCAAAAACTGCATCATCATTTTCTTCAAAATCAGTTGGTGTTTCAACCTCAACAAGACGCTTTACTTTTTCCAGCTCCATGATTTCAAATGTCACAGAATTATCTCCTTTGTTCTCATTAAATAAATGACTCAACCTGTGAATAAATTCCTCTTGTAAATCTTTTATATTCAATAATAAAATCAATTTTTTAGCAAAAGCTTCCAGAATATCCTGCAATTGTCTTATTTCAACAAACTGCATTCTTGGATCTGATTTTTTACCTGTATCGTGATTTACCCAACCGTCTTTTATTAATATTTTAATGAAAGCAAAATTATTCTGAATCAGGAAATGGCGGAACTTTAAGTATTCTTCACCAAAAATCTTAAACTCATAACTTTCATCATATCCTTCTAAATTAAAAACTGCCCAACCTTTTCCGTTTTTTGCCACACGATGCTGAACATTGTTAATGATTCCGGCAAAATTTAGATTTTTACCTACATATTCGTTCATACTTTTTAGAGATTCCAATCGGGAATTACAGAAGTATTTCATCTCAAATCTAAAATCATCAAGAGGATGTCCTGAAATATAAATTCCGACAACTTCTTTTTCTTTGGCTAATTTTTCCATTGTACTCCAGTCTTCACATGGCGGCACAACAGGTTCATCAATTTGCACTTCACTTGTTTCTCCAAACAAACTTACTTGCGATGAATTTTCGTTTTCCTGAAACTTCGATCCGTAACGAATTGCTTTTTCATAAAACGTAATTCCATCACCATCATCATGAAAATATTGCGCTCTGGTCGTTCCTTCAAACGAATCAAAACCTCCGGCAAGTGCCAGGTTTTCGATTGCTTTTTTATTGGCTGCACGCAAATCAATACGTTTTGCCAAGTCAAAAATCGACTTATATCTTCCGTCTTTTCTACTTTCTACAATTGTTGCAACGGCTCCGGAACCAACACCCTTGATAGCGCCCATTCCAAAACGTACCGCATATTCGTCATTTACAGTAAATTTATAGTACGATTCATTAACATCCGGTCCTAAAACCTGTAATCCCATTCGCTTGCATTCTTCCATAAAAAACGATACTTGTTTAATATCATTCATATTATTCGAAAGAACCGCCGCCATATATTCTGCTGGATAATGCGCTTTTAAATATGCCGTTTGATAAGCAATCCAGGCATAACAAGTCGAGTGCGATTTGTTGAAGGCGTAACTCGCAAATGCTTCCCAGTCTTTCCAGATTTTCTCTAAAACTTTTGCATCATGACCTTTTTTTGCTGCTTGTTCAACAAACTTAGGCTTCATTTTATCCAGTACGTCCTTCTGCTTCTTACCCATCGCCTTACGCAAAACGTCTGCCTCACCTTTTGTAAAGTCAGCCAACGATTGCGACAAAAGCATTACCTGCTCCTGATAAACCGTAATTCCGTAAGTCTCTCCTAAATATTCCTCACAGGCATCTAAATCGTATTTGATTTCCTCTTCTCCATTTTTCCTTCTTACAAAAGATGGAATATACTCCAAAGGTCCCGGACGATATAAGGCATTCATGGCAATTAAATCTCCAAAAACCGTTGGCTTCAGATCCTTCATGTATTTCTGCATTCCGGGTGACTCATATTGGAAGATTCCAACTGTTTCTCCTCTTTGGAAAAGTGCGTAAGTTTCAACATCATCAATCGGGAATGTATCCGGATCTAAGTCAATTCCGTTTCTATATTTTACCAGTTTAACGGTGTCTTTTATCAGCGTAAGGGTCTTTAGACCCAAGAAATCCATCTTCAGCAATCCGGCACTTTCTGCAACCGAGTTATCAAACTGCGTTACATATAAATCAGAATCTTTTGCTGTAGTCACGGGAACGAAATTCGTAATATCCGATGGCGTAATGATTACACCACAGGCGTGAATTCCGGTATTTCGCATCGAACCCTCAAGGATTTTTGCCTGCTGAATCGTTTCTCCCGCCAAATCATCTTCATTGGCAATGGCGATCAATTCTTTTACATTATCAAATTCATCAGAGCGGAGGGCTTTTTTAACTTCATCTTCGCTTTCAGAAATAAAACGCGCCAGATTCCATTTTGATGGCATCATTGCCGGAATCAGTTTTGCAATTCTATCGGCTTCAAATAATGGTAAATCCAGTACACGCGCCGTATCACGAATCGCAGATTTGGTTGCCATTTTACCATAAGTAATAATCTGCGCAACCTGATTTTGACCGTATTTATTAATTACGTAATCCATAACACGACCACGACCCTCGTCGTCAAAATCGATATCAATATCGGGCATCGATACACGATCCGGATTTAGGAAACGCTCAAAAAGCAAATCGTACTTAATAGGGTCAATATTGGTAATTCCTAAACAATATGCCACGGCAGAACCCGCAGCAGATCCACGACCGGGACCAACCGAAACGTCCATTTTTCTAGCTTCGGCGATGAAATCCTGAACGATCAAAAAGTATCCTGGATATCCGGAATTCGAAATGGTCAATAACTCAAAATCCAAACGTTCCTGAATCGATTCGGTAATTTCACCATATCGTCTTTGTGCCCCAACCATTGTCAGGTGTCGCAGGTATTTATTTTCACCTCGAACTCCACCATCAGCTTCATCTTCGACAACTACAAACTCTTCGGGAATATCAAACTTAGGAAGCAATACATCACGATAAAGCGAATAAACCTCAACCTTATCGACAATTTCCTGTATATTAATAATCGAATCAGGTAAATCAGCAAAGAGTTTTTTCATCTCTTCTTGCGACTTATAATAGTATTCCTGATTGGGTAATCCGTAACGATATCCACGACCACGACCAATTGGTGTGGCTTGCTTTTCACCATCTTTTACACACAATAAAATATCGTGTGCATTGGCATCTTCTTTATTTAAATAATAGGTATTATTTGTCGCAATTAATTTAACATTGTGCTTTTGAGAAAATTCAATCAGGGTTTTGTTTACACGATTTTCATCTTCCTGATTGTGGCGCATAATCTCGAGATAAAAATCATCGCCAAATTGTTCTTTCCACCAAATCAATGCTTCTTCGGCTTGGTTTTCACCAATGTTCAGAATTTTACTCGGAATTTCTCCGTATAAATTTCCGGACAAAACCATGATATCTTCCTTATATTTTTCGATAATTTTTCGATCAATCCTCGGAACATAATAAAATCCGTTTGTAAACGCAATCGACGACATTTTTGCCAGATTATGATAACCATTTTTGTTTTTGGCTAACAATACAACCTGATTTCCGTTGTCTTTTTTAGTCTTATCTAAGTGGTTGTCGCAGACATTAAATTCACAACCTACAATTGGTTTTATCTCAGTTTCTGTTGGCTCTTCACCAGCTTCAACCAAAGCTTTATTTTTTCCGGATGCAGCTTTATTGTGGTTCATAACGGCGCTCACAAAATGGAAAGCTCCCATCATGTTTCCAGTATCGGTCATCGCAACGGCAGGCATTCCGTTTTTGGCTGTAGCCGAAACAATATTTCCAATACCTATAGTAGATTGAAGAACCGAAAACTGAGTATGATTGTGTAAATGCGCATATTTTGCCTCTTTAAAATCTTCTCTGTCAGAATGTAAAACTGCAGGTTCTTTACCAACCGATTCTAAAGCTTTTAGTTGCGCTCTGATTTTATCAGAAGCCGCTTTTAAATTGATGTGTTTTAAACCAATTAGCGGAAATTCCTGTGGATTTCTATTCTGGAATTCCTTGAAATAATCCTTCGGAACATCCAGTTCTTCTTTGGTAAAAACTTCTCTTCTTATTAATTCTAAGAAACAACGTGTAGTTGCCTCGACGTCGGCAGTTGCGTTGTGCGCTTCCGCGAAAGGTTTATTAAAAAGGTATTCGTGTAATTCTGTTAATGTTGGTAATTTGAATCTTCCTCCACGACCTCCCGGAAGCTTTAATAATGAAGCAGTAACCTCGGTACAAGTATCCAAAACAGGCATTGAACTCATAGGAGAATCTACTCCCATTCTATGAAATTCGGCTCCCATAATATTAACGTCGAAACCTAAATTCTGACCAACAATAAATTTGGTTTTGCTTAAAGCAATATTGAATTTCTCCAAAACTTCTGCCAACGTGATTCCATCGGCTTCAGCCAATTCTGTAGAGATTCCGTGAATACGCTCCGCATCATACGGAATATTAAATCCGTCAGGTTTAACCAAGTAATCCTGATGTTCGATTAATTGCCCCATTTCGTCATGAAGCTGCCAAGCGATCTGAATACAGCGAGGCCAGTTATCAGAATCGGTAATTGGAGCATCCCAACGTTTTGGTAATCCAGTAGTTTCGGTATCGAATATTAAGTACATAGGTATAAATAACAAAAATTAATCTCCAAATCACAAGTTATTTCATCACATAAATCATTGATTACATGAGCTATAAAAAATCTCGAAATGCATTATGGAAGAAGTTCAAATTTAATCATTTTTTAAACAAATTAGCTACTGAATTTTGTTAAGAATCGTACTTATTTTATTCCTTGCCTCTCACAAAAACCATTAACGAAATTGCCAGATAAGGAATATCTTTCAAAATAAAAAAATCGGTTACCGGAAAACCTTCAATAGTTTTAAACACATCCGGAGTTGTAATTAAAAAACTAAGTGTCGTGACAAATATAATAGCAGAAGCAAATCCGGCATAAAAACCAATTCGCTTAAAAAACAAGGAAGCAAACAATCCAATTCCGGTAAGAACTTCAAAGATTCCAATAAAATTAGAAACCTGCTGAACCGTCATTACTTTGTACATCCAACTCATGGCAAAATGATTTTCGACCAAAGCTTTTATCGCTCCGGCTTCGACAGCCGTAAACTTAAAAAGTCCCACCCAAACTAAAATAACCACAGTTCCTAAAACACCCAGTTTATAGGCAAATTGATTTAAATTCATAATGTTATTATTTTTAAAATTAGAATGCTCAATATTAGCGGTTCTTTTTAAAAGTAAATGTCAGATACTTGTCATTACCAATCAATTTCTTCCAAACTGACATTATTAACTTTCATTTAATTTCATTCTAAAAAACAAAAAAATACAGTTTTTGGATGTCGTATTATTTCCATTAAATAAAAGCATAAAAAAAGTGCTTAAAATCTTCTTAGAATATCTTCAAAAAGGCTTTTTATTTGAAATATCAAAAATTAAAAAACAAATTCAAAACTAACAATTATTACTATTTTTATCCCATTTGTTACATTTTTTCGAATGAAATCTTATATTTTATAGTGATTTTGAGATAAATTTGCAAACTATTAAAATTAAAAGCAATTAGATAAAAATTAAGCCAAAAAAGAAAAGCAAAAGCAATTTAGGATTCATTTTATAACCAAACTGACTTTATAAAAAGCGAATCGCAATTTGTATTTTAGTTTGGGTATCGTATATAATGAAATATTGAAATTGACCACTTTGTATCTTTTTCTAATTTTGTTTTGCTATTATCAGGAATTGCTGTGATTATAGAAATTACAATTAAAAAAAATAAAAAATGAGTAAGACATTATTTGACAAAGTATGGGATTCACATGTAGTGCGTAAAATTGAAGATGGACCAGATGTGTTTTTTATTGACCGTCATTTCATTCATGAAGTTACGAGTCCTGTTGCTTTTTTAGGATTAAAAGCCAGAGGCGTTAAGGTTTTATACCCAGAACGTACTTTTGCAACTGCAGATCACAATACACCAACCATAAACCAACATTTACCAGTTGAAGATGCACTATCTGCAAATCAGCTTAAAGCGCTTGAAGATAACGCTGCCGAATACGGAATTTCGCACTGGGGATTAGGTCACATTAAAAATGGAATTGTACACGTAGTTGGTCCTGAAAACGGAATTACTTTGCCAGGTGCTACTATTGTTTGTGGAGATTCTCACACGTCTACTCACGGTGCTTTTGGAGCAATTGCTTTTGGTATCGGAACTTCTGAGGTTGAAATGGTGCTTTCTACGCAATGTATCATGCAGCCAAAACCAAAGAAAATGCGTATCAACGTAAACGGTCAATTAAGTAAAGGTGTTGGTCCAAAAGACGTTGCACTTTATATTATTGCTCAATTAACTACTTCTGGAGGAACTGGATATTTTGTTGAATACGCCGGAGATGTTTTCGAAAATATGACTATGGAAGGCCGTATGACGGTTTGTAACCTAAGTATCGAAATGGGTGCTCGTGGTGGAATGATCGCTCCTGACCAAAAAACTTTTGATTTCCTTGAAGGAAGATTATATGCTCCTAAAGGTGAAGCTTGGGATAAAGCAGTTGCTTATTGGAAAACTTTGAAAACCGATGCTGATGCTGTTTTTGATGCTGAATTAAACATCAACGCTGCAGACATTGAACCAATGATTACTTATGGTACTAACCCTGGAATGGGAATTGGTATCTCTAAACATATTCCGAACGCTAATCAAGTTGAAGGCGGAGAGGAAACTTATAAAAAATCGCTTGCTTACATGGGCTTCCATGAAGATGACGTGATGATTGGAAAACCAATTGATTATGTTTTCTTAGGAAGTTGTACAAACGGTCGAATTGAAGATTTTAGGGCTTTCGCCGAAATTGTAAAAGGAAGAAAAAAAGCAGATAATGTAACTGCTTGGTTAGTTCCGGGTTCTCACGTTGTTGAAGCTCAGATTAAAGAAGAAGGTATTTTGGATATTCTTACAGAAGCTGGTTTCGTATTACGTCAGCCTGGATGTTCAGCATGTTTAGCAATGAACGATGATAAAGTTCCTGCCGGAAAATATGCAGTAAGTACATCAAACAGAAACTTTGAAGGCCGTCAGGGTCCTGGTTCAAGAACATTATTAGCGAGTCCAATTATGGCTGCCGCTGCTGCTGTTACAGGAAAACTAACTGACCCGAGAGAGCTGTTCTAGTCAATGACAATGGCAATAACAATTTCAAAAATTCAATAAATTGCTTTTAGATTTAAATATCGATTCTCATTTTCAGAAAATCTAAAATCTAAAATCCAAAAATCTAAAATTAAAATGGCATACGATAAATTTAATATACTTACCAGCAGTGCAGTGCCGCTGCCAATTGAGAACGTAGATACAGATCAAATTATTCCGGCTCGTTTCCTGAAAGCTACAAAACGTGAAGGTTTTGGAGACAATCTTTTTAGAGATTGGAGATATAATGGAGACGATTCTCCAAAAGCTGATTTCGTTTTGAACGATTCAACTTATACTGGAAAAATCCTTGTTGGAGGAAAAAACTTTGGTTCTGGATCTTCAAGAGAACACGCAGCTTGGGCAGTTTACGATTATGGTTTTAGAGCTGTAGTTTCAAGTTTCTTTGCTGATATCTTCAAAGGAAACTGTTTAAATATTGGAGTTCTTCCGGTTCAGGTTAGTCCGGAATTTGCTGATACCATTTTTAAAGCAATAGAAGCAGATCCTAAAACTGAATTAGAAATCAACTTGCCAAACCAAACGATTACTTTATTGGCGACCGGTCAATCAGAATCTTTTGCGATTAATGGCTACAAAAAGAACAATATGATTAATGGCTTTGATGACATTGATTATTTGCAAAATATTAAAGAAGATATTGTGGCTTTCGCCGATAAACTTCCTTACTAAAAAGAAATCTCATTCAGTCTATTAGGCCCGACAGGTTTCAAAGCTTGTCGGGTCTTTCTAAATGAAATCGATCGAAAGAATATTTCAGAAATTAATCCGACAAAAAAATAAGTTTTAAATAATCCTATTGTAAATGAAAGGCAATAAACATATTGAAAGAGACGAAAATGCAACAAAAATATTCAACGATAGAAGTTTAGCCAAAAATTATAGAAATCTGACTCAGATTTTACAACCCGGAATAACCGTTTTAGATATTGGCTGCGGAACAGGTTCAATTTCAAGAGACATTGCAAATAATATTGGCCCAAACGGAAAAGTTATTGCCATTGACAATACAGAAAACTTTATAAAAAGCGGTCAGGAATCTTATCAATCAGTTGCTAATTTAGAATTAATTGCTGTTGATTTATTTGATTACAACCCGGATATAAAATTCGACTTAATTGTTTCCGCCAGAACATTGCAATGGTTAAGCAACCCAAAAGAAGCTTTAATAAAAATGAAATCATTATTGAAGCCAAACGGTCAAATATCAATTCTGGATTATGATCACACCAATTTAATCTGGAATCCGTTGCCACCGGAAAGCATGCAGGAGTTTTATAAAACTTTTTTGAAATGGCGGGCAGATGCCGGAATGAATAATAAAATAGGAGAAGATTTACCTCTGTTATTAAAAGAAGCAGGTTTTCATTCTATCGAAAAAATAAATTCAGATGAAGTTTACCTTCGGGCAGATGCTGATTTTAAATCGAAAGTTGGGATTTGGTCCAAAGTTGCCGGATCCAGACAAATGGTCGAAGAAGGTTATTTAGAAGATGAATTAAGATTGAAGGCAATCGAAGAATACAATGACTGGATAGAAAATTCAGCCCTTTCGATGACTATGAAGCTAAACGAAGTAAGAGGAAAAATATAAAAATAACTATAATTCACTTTTTAAAGAAATATAGAAAATCAATATGGAAAAAAGAAAAATTGAAATAATGGATACGACGCTTCGCGATGGTGAACAAACCTCAGGAGTATCTTTTTCTGCTGCAGAAAAACTTACCATTGCGCAATTGTTGTTGGAGGAATTAAATATTGATAGAATCGAAATTGCTTCAGCCCGTGTGAGCGAAGGCGAATTTCAAGCCGTAAAAGGCATTACAACTTGGGCAACCGAGAAAGGTTATATTAATCGTATTGAAGTACTTTCGTTTGTAGATGGAGGCGTTTCAATTGAATGGATGAAGGAGGCCGGAGCTAAAGTTCAGAATTTGTTGACCAAAGGTTCAATGAATCACTTAACACATCAATTAAAGAAAACTCCGGAACAACATTTTGCCGAAATTGCACAGATCATTGCTTTAGCAAAAGAAAACAATATTGAAACGAATGTTTACTTGGAAGACTGGAGCAACGGAATGCGAAATTCTCCTGAATATGTTTTTCAATTTCTGGATTTCTTAGCCACTCAACCGGTTAAAAGAATTTTACTTCCTGATACTTTAGGCGTTTTAATTCCGTCTTTAACTTTTGAATTTCTTTCAAAAATAAGAGCTCGATATCCTCAAATTCATTTTGATTTTCACGCTCATAACGATTACGATTTAAGTATCGCAAATGTTATGGAAGCTGTAAAAGCAGGCATAAACGGACTTCACGTTACCGTAAACGGAATGGGAGAACGTGCCGGAAACGCTCCACTTGAAAGTACTGTTGCTGTAATTAATGATTATTTACCTGAAGTAAGCATTAACATTAAGGAAACTTCTCTTTATACGGTAAGTAAATTAGTAGAGACTTTTACCGGCTACAGAATTCCTGCAAATAAGCCTATTGTAGGTGATAATGTTTTTACTCAAACTGCCGGAATCCACGCCGACGGTGACAATAAAAATAATTTATATTTTAATGATTTACTTCCGGAACGTTTTGGAAGAAAAAGAAAATACGCTCTCGGAAAAACTTCAGGAAAAGCCAATATCGAAAAAAATCTTCAGGAATTAGGTTTAAAATTAAACCAGGAAGATTTGAAATTGGTTACCCAAAGAATTATCGAATTGGGCGACAAAAAAGAAACCGTTACCAAAGAAGACCTTCCATACATTATTTCAGATGTTTTGGACAGTCATACTTATCAGGATAAAATTACAATTGAGTCGTATGTATTAATGCACTCAAAAGGAATGCGTCCGTCTACAACTTTACTTCTAAAAATTGATGACGAAATCATCGAAGAAAATGCACAAGGCGACGGTCAGTTTGATGCTTTTATGAATGCCTTATCCAAAATTTACAAAAGCAAAAAACTAACACTCCCAAAACTGATTGATTACGCAGTGAGAATCCCTCCGGGAAGCAGCTCTGACGCTTTATGCGAAACTATCATCACCTGGGTAAATAACGGAAAAGAATTTAAAACAAGAGGATTAGATTCAGATCAAACAGTTGCCGCAATTATAGCAACTCAAAAAATGTTGAATGTGATTCCTTAATATAGGGACAAAGGTTCAGAGTAACAAAGGTGCAAAGGTTTCCTCTTTGTTACCTTAAACTTTGAGCCTTTGAACCTTTGCCTCTTTGAACCTAAATAACAAACAAAATACTTAAAAAAAATGAAATTTAACATAGCCCTTTTAGCAGGAGACGGAATTGGTCCTGAGGTAATTAATGAAGCTGTAAAAGTATCTGATGCTATTGCAAAAAAATTCAATCACGAAATAACCTGGACACCGGCTCTTACAGGAGCATGTGCTATCGATGCCGTTGGAGTTCCTTATCCTGACGAAACTCACGAAATTTGCATGGCTGCCGATGCTGTTTTATTTGGAGCAATCGGTCACCCAAAATATGATAATGATCCAAGCGCACCAGTTCGTCCGGAGCAAGGATTGTTATTGATGCGTAAAAAATTAGGATTGTTCGCAAACGTTCGTCCAACATTTACATTTCCTTCTTTAATTGACAATTCTCCTTTAAAAAGAGAAAGAATCGAAGGAACTGATTTAGTTTTCTTAAGAGAATTAACCGGAGGAATTTACTTTGGAGAAAAAGGAAGAAGAGACGACGGAGAAACTGCTTTCGACAATTGTGTTTACACAAGAGCCGAAGTTCAGCGTTTGGCTAAAAAAGGATTTGAACTTGCGATGACTCGTAGCAAAAAATTATGTTGCGTTGACAAAGCAAACGTTCTGGAGACTTCACGTTTGTGGAGAGAAACTGTTCAGGCAATGGAAAAAAATTATCCTGAAGTTACTGTTTCCTATGAATTTGTTGATGCTGTTGCGATGCGTTTGGTTCAATGGCCAAACTCTTATGATGTATTGATTACAGAAAACTTATTTGGAGATATCTTAACTGATGAAGCTTCTGTAATTTCAGGTTCAATGGGATTAATGCCATCTGCTTCTGTTGGAGAGCATACTTCATTGTACGAACCAATTCATGGATCTTATCCACAAGCTACAGGATTAAATATTGCAAATCCATTAGCAACGATTTTATCTGCTGCAATGATGTTTGAAGATGCTTTTGGATTAAAAGACGAAGCTGAAGCAATTAGAGCTGTTGTAAACAAATCATTAGAACAAGGAATTGTAACAGAAGATTTAGCGGCAAAAGGAACTAAAGCCTACAAAACCAGCGAAGTTGGAGATTGGCTTGTAGAAAACCTATAATTTGTTTCAAGTTTTATTTGTTTCAAGTTTCGCAACCTGAAACTTGAAACAAATAAATAAAAACCTGAAACAAGATTTACCACATAAAAAAAGGGATCAACTTTCGTTGATCCCTTTTATATATTTAGAAAAAAATATTAATATCCTCCTCTGTTACCACCACGGTCATTTCCACCACGGTTGTTTCCTCCACCATAACCTCCGCGTGAATCTCCACCACGGCTGTTATTGTTGAAGCTTCTTCTTTCACCTTCAGGTTTCGGTTCAGATTTATTAACTACAATTGCACGACCTTGAACAGTAGCTCCGTTCAATTCATCAATTGCTTTTTGAGCTTCCGCATCGTTTGGCATTTCAACAAAACCAAAACCTTTGCTTCTTCCAGTAAATTTATCTGTAATAATTTTAACTGAATCTACTGCTCCGTAAGCCTCGAAAGACTCTCTTAAATCTGCTTCCTCAATACTGAATGGAAGGCTTCCAACAAAAATGTTCATATGTACTTATTTATAATAATGTAGCAAATGTAGGCTTATTTTTCCGTAATCTACTATATATTAGTTTATTTATGTTTTTATTTTGATTTTAAAAAAACAGAAACCAACAAAACCAAACAATAACCAATAAAATCTAATTATTAAAGTTAACAAGCGGAGTATATGGAATCTTATAAAAAACACCTTCGGTAAAAGTTACACTGGGATTTTCAAGATCTTCTGCATTTGTATTTACTGCAGTAAACTTAAACGTTCCCGAAACAGTATTGGTCTGAGCGTTAAACTCTGTAATCACTACTTGTCCACTGCCAATATTTGTTCCGGTAGTAAACTGAGGCGTCATACTCGAAAACAAATTCAAATAAGAAGCAGTTGTTATATTATCAACACCTAAAACATAAGTCTTTGGCGCTGAAGAAGGTAATTTAAGACTTACCACATCTGCTCCCAGGCCACCTTCAATAACTATACCTCCATTTGCTATTCCTTGAGCTGAATAATTTTGAGCCCTCCAAAAAACATTGTTTTTCAAGCCCTGAAAGGCCGGAGTATTAAATTTTATATCTTCAGCACAAGATGTAAGCAGAAAGATAAATGATAAAAAGTAAAAATATTTCCTCATGTAGAATGAATTTTGACGCAAAAGTATCGCATTTAAGATAAATAATTTAAAAAAAATAGAATCAAAGACAGTAAAAAACACGAAAAATCAAGATCCTCTATAATTAATAAGGTTTAAAACTCATTATTCACAAAAAAATTATATCTTTGCGCCCTTAATTAACAGAGGTCGAGTACCTCAAAATTTAATCATTCGATTATGTCAGTAAAAATTAGATTACAAAGACACGGTAAAAAAGGAAAACCTTTTTACTGGGTTGTAGCTGCAGATGCACGCTCAAAAAGAGATGGTAAATACTTAGAGAAAATCGGTACTTACAATCCAAACACAAACCCAGCAACTATCGACTTAAACCTTGATAGTGCAGTTAAATGGTTACACAATGGTGCACAACCAACTGATACTGCTAAAGCAATTCTTTCTTACAAAGGTGCTTTATTGAAACACCACCTTGATGGAGGTATTCGTAAAGGTGCTTTAACTCAAGAGCAAGCTGATGCAAAATTAGCTGCTTGGTTAGAAGCTAAAGCTGGAAAAGTAGATGCTAAAAAAGACGGTTTAACAAAAGCGCAAGCTGATGCTAAAGCTAAAGCTTTCAAAGCAGAACAAGAAGTTAACGCTAAACGTTTAGCTGCTGCAGCTCAGGCTGAAGCTGATGCTATCGCTGCCGCAACTCCTGCAGTTGAAGAAGAAGTTGCTGAAGTTGAAGCGGAAGCTGCTACTGAAGAAGCTCCTGCTGCTGAAGAGAATAACGAAACAACTGAAGCATAATTATACTTAGCGAGAATGCGTAAAGAAGAATGTTTTTATTTAGGTAAAATCGCTAAAAAATTTAGTTTCAAAGGTGAAGTTCTGGCTTATTTAGACACGGACGAACCTGAGTTATACGAAAACTTGGAATCGGTGTTTGTTGAATGCAACAAACACTTGGTTCCTTTTTTTATTGAAAAAAGCTCGCTGCACAAAAACGACTTTCTTAGAATTCGTTTTGAAGATATGAATACCGAAGAAGATGCAGATGCTATTATGGGCAATGCAATTTATCTTCCTTTAAATATGTTACCAAAACTTTCCGGTAACAAATTTTATTTCCACGAAGTAATAGGTTTTGAAATTGAAGATCAACGAGTAGGTGTTTTCGGGAAAATTGTTGCCGTAAACGATACAACAGCCCAACCTCTTTTTGAAGTTTTGAATGGCGAAGTCGAAATGCTAATTCCGATGATCGATCATTTCCTCGTAAAAATTGACCGTGAGAATAAAAAAGTCATTATGAACTTGCCAGAAGGGCTTGTTGAAATGTACCTTTAATTAGATTTTTAGACTTCTTAGATTGTTGGATTTTTAGATTATATTTAATTTCTAAATCCAATTGTTAACCTATAATCATAAATCAAAATGTTTCAGTTTAAGCAATTTTCTGTAAAACAAGACAAAACCGCTATGAAAGTAGGAACCGATGGTGTTTTACTTGGCGCCTGGGCTCCTATAGATCACAATCCTTTTAGCGTTTTAGATATTGGCGCAGGAACCGGAATCATTGCTTTGATGCTTGCTCAGCGAACTCATGCCGAACAAATAGATGCCCTTGAAATTGACGAAGATGCCTATGAACAAGCTGTTGGAAATTTTGAAAATTCACCTTGGGGAGATCGTCTATTTTGTTTTCATGCGGGTTTAGATGAATTTATAGACGAACCAGAAGACGAATACGATTTGATCGTTTCAAATCCTCCGTTTTATTCAGAAGATTACAAAACAGATAATGAACAACGTGATTTAGCTCGTTTTCAAGATGCAATGCCTTTTGAAGAATTAATTGAAGCTGCCGATTTATTACTTTCTGAAAATGGAATATTTGCTGTTATCCTTCCATATAAAGAAGAAGAAAACTTTATTGCTTTAGCGAGAGAATCAGAATTGTATCCAACAAAAATTACCCGCGTAAAAGGAACTCCAAGTTCTGAAATCAAGCGCAGTTTATTGGCTTTTAGCCGAAATGAAACTTCTGAAATCGAAATCAACGAATTAATTATCGAAATCGACAGACACGTTTATACAGCTGAATATACTGAATTGACTAAAGAGTTTTATTTGAAGATGTAGCCCTTAAAACCCTAATCAGTTAGTTATATACTAACCATAACTTCGGTATATTTAATTTGATTTAAATAACATTTAGCTAAATAGTACGACTTAAACTCATAAAATCTTGAATCCTCAATAAAATGCCTATTCATACTCATATGAATTAGAAGAGAAAAGTATGTCCTTTTACTCAAACTGCTTTTTTCTAACCCATTAAAAATATTACTTATAAATTTTTCATCAGTGAAAAGGCTTTGATAATTGAAGTCTGTAATTTTTAGCTTAATTTTTGCGTATTTTTTATTGAAATCTTTTCTCAACTCGCGATTTAATTCAAACTCTTTCGAAAACTTGTTTATACAGTTTTCACAATAAGATATCATCTCTTCCAGGGAAAGCCCCATAAAATCTAGATAATATTTAATTTTCAGTATAGCAACTATCTGAATCGCCTCTTCTTCTAGATCTTTAGCGATAACATTATTTAAAAAATCTTTACTATCCAAATCGAAAATAACTTCCGCTAATTTCATTAGTTTTCCGCCTCCATATCTATGATTCTCAGGAACATAAGGAGAAATATGATATTTACTGGCGTAACCCTTTATTTTTAAATAATTAATTACACTCGTGATATATTGTCTATTTTCCAAAGAAGAAGTCTTAAATCTTAGACGTAAATGTCTTTCAGGGCTTCCATAATGAATGAAGAAAAATTGGTCACATATGTCTTTTAAAATTATATTTTGGTGGACATATTTTAATATATCCGAATCTGCATATGAATTACAATATAATTCAATATATAACCAATCATTTATTAACGTTTCTCGTGAATATCTATTCGAAACAACATCTAAATCTCTATAATTAATCTTATTTGGAATATACTCCGTATTCTTGACAGCTACAACAATTTCATGGGCAAAATTTCCAGATTTATTGGCGATTTTAGGATAAAAAGAGTCATACAGACACTCTGAAACATAAAAATATTTTTTGTCTTGAATTTTATTAAAAAAGGCAAGAACATGACCTCCGTTTTCAGTATCAACAATCAAGTCTCCTTTAATATCTTTAAAAACGATTTTTTTTGCAAAGCTGTGTTTTTCTATCAGAGCTTTCAAATAGTCCAAAAACTCATTAAAGCTCATTTCATTATTTACCAGTAAAAGCTGAGCAGCACTTAGGAGCATACCTTTTTCTAAATAAATTCTAGGAACATATTCCCTAAGCATATTTTCGTATGAATTGAAATTAAAATTTATAAAGTAAAATTCTTGATTTTGAAATTCTACTTCTCTCAAAAACCAATTTATATCTGAATCAGACAATCTAAAATTAACCGCAGATATAAACTTCGGTAATATTTGTTTTTTAAATTCTTTTGACACCAATGAGATTTTACCATTTTGTAGATGAATGTAAATATCTGAAAAAAAAATTGGTATTGTGTTTTTTAAAACTGACGTGTTTATAGGAATAGTATAATCATAATAATGTCTAGTAGGTGAAATATTTATAGTTCGTAAATCTCCCATACAGTTTACCTCTGCTATAATTTTATCAGCATTTATTTCCTTTTCAAAACTTACAATTTCCTCGCAAAGAGAATCCGTAACATTTCCAAATCTGGAAATTAAATTTAAAGCCGAAGTTCCACCTGCTTTTTTAAAATAAACAACTTCTTCGCCAGTCGTTTTTGAAACTAAAACTTCTAAAACAACGCTAAAACTGGCTGGCAAATTTGTGTTTAAATTTACTCTATCTTTAGAATCTAAATCAAGGAAAAGCTCTTTTTCATTTGAACGTAAAATTTTTGCTATAATATCTTTATGGAGCTTCATTTGCGATTCAGAGCGCATGTCAGAATACTTAATCCCTGAATATGGATTAAATACTTCACTCAATGGTATAAAACCATCGTTAAAACGACTAGATAACTGTCTCCCAAATTTATTTAATCTATCATTACAAGGTGTTCCACTGCTATTATAAGAAATTGAAAAATCTATAAATTTTTCAATTTTTTTTCTAATTTCAACATCGATACTTCCTGATCCAAATTCGAAGGAATTGATCGCATGAAAAGATTTAACATTATCAACATTATATGTAACATAGTTATCCTGCTCTCTTTTTAGTAATTCTGAAAACTTTGTTATTTCAGAGATATTTCCCAAATTAAACTTTTTCTTTTCAACAAGAATAGAATCATTTACACCCAATAAAGTACATAGTTTACCTTTCAATGGATAATATAAAAATTCATGTATCAAAAGCCCTGCTTCAACAATATCATCCAAGTAAGTTTCAATTTCATATTTTTCAAAGCCTTCATTTATTAGCTCTTCTAATAACGAACTAATTTTAGCGCCAGAAGTAAATTTATTAATTAACCACTCTAAGTTTTCATCATAATCAATTTCAACATAATTAATCTCAATTTTCCCGCTATTAAGAATTTTAGATCTATAAAAACTAATTCTATTTTCATTCAAAAAATGTATTGAAGGATTTGAAAAATAGGAAAACTCATTCTGCTGATTTAAAGACAATTCCTTAACAATTCCAGAAATGAATGAATTATCATAATCAATCTCTAACTCTGTAGACAATCCTTTTTCTATTAAAGTGATATTACTCCAGATTAAAGATCCGACACTGCTAAAAGCTCCAAAAGGCGTTGGATTAAAATGTGATCTTAAAAAATATCTTTCTAATGAAAGTAGAACTTTTTCAGTTTTATTCTTTTTAATATCTTCATACAAACTTCTTGAAGAAATTAAAATAGCGAGTTTAAACATTTCATTATTATTAAAAAAGCCCAACATGTCACCTTTATTTCTATCATACGACTGAATAGGAAAATTGACAACTCTTTTAACTACTGAATCAAAAAAAAGCATAAATAGAATTTATTAAATATGATTTTAAAAACAACCTAATATTAAAATACTTACATTCAAATTCAATGTAAATTAATACAACTAAGCCAATTTGGATTTATTTCGTTATTTATTGTTAGAAGTACCATCCCTAACCCTGACGCTCCTTTCAATATAGAAACTTCTTCTATATATTGTCCATTTCCTGTATGAGCCAAAAATTCACTAAAATTCTTAGTTTGAAACCTCATTACATCATCCCAAATTTTAATCTCATTACAATAATCAATTCCAAACTTTAGACTTGCAAAATGGTATTGCATTATTATTCCTGTTGAACCATGGCAAATGCCAAAATCTTTAACGTTTGACTCACTTAACGAAATATTTTTTGTATTGTCCATTAATGCAATCGCTTCATTTTTTAATTCATTATTATTAAGAAATATACTTGCATTATATAGTGAATTACTAATTCCTAAATCTCCTTGACACCATCCCAACAAAGCACTAGTTGAAATTTCACTTTTTAAGATATGAACATTTGGAAAAAATTGTTTTGATTTTAAATCATACTTTTTTCCTTTTTTTAAAAAATCAATACAAATATTTAAAGGCTCTTTAACATCAATTTCTAGTTCTTTGAAATTATTAGACAAATAGATCAGAAAATTTATTAGACCTGATACTCCGTGTGCAATCCCAAAATAATAGCATTTGTCATTATGATATGCAGATTCTCTAATTAGGACATCATTTAAATTCGAATTAATTTTCCCTATTAATTCTCGTGAAAAGTTATTTAAAGTTTCAATTAAAAAATCAGTTTTAGCAATATTATTTCTATTTATAAAATAAAAAACGATACCCATTGCTCCGTGCAAAAAATCAAAATTATTTTTATTTAGCAATTCTTTTAAATCTTCAGCTAAAATTAAATCGAGACTTTCAAAATAACTTTCATCAATTTCTATATCATCATTGTTTAAGTTTAACAAAACCCAACCATAACCTGCAAGACCAGAACACAAAGAAGAACTGTTTGATTCTTCTGATATCAAATTATTTATTTTATCAATAATTAATAATAATTTTTCTTGATATTCAATGTTATTGTACGTCTTGCTTAAAAAATTATAAAACATTGCAATTCCTGAAAGACCATCTAAAAGACCAATTCTATTTTCTCCTGGAATTGTTTGCCAAACTTTTTTTTCTATTCTAGAAATAACATCCTTCATATACTAATACCTTAAATATTTACATTTAAAAAACATCTCTTAATAAAAAAAAATAGTAATTTCTATTAAAACAGAAATTACTATTCAGTAATTAAGATATTTAAATAACCAATGATATTAAGAGCAATCTATTGGCCAAGATGATGTTTCATTACAACACATATCTTCAGAATCATCTGAATGTTCTCCTTTAACATATCCTCCTTTAATTTTCTCTTGCTCTTCTTCAGACAATTTTTTTATTGTCAAATTTTTTAATTCCAATTTCTTTGGATTTAATTTTTTCATAATGGTGTTTTTTGATTTTGTTAATACTACTAATTGTCACTTGCAATTAGTTATTACAAATAAAAATAAAATATTTTAAACAATAACTTGTTAAAATCGTTAAAATTTAGTTAAAAAAGCAAACTTATACCTTTATTTTTAATATTTTTAGAGGTTGTATTTAATTGTTTATCTTCTTTAGAAAATTAATAGCACGTTCCAAAATTTCATCTTTACCTTGCTGAATTCCTAAAATAGTAGGTTTTACTTCAATATCAGGAACAATACCAATACGTTGGGTTTCTTTTTTATTAGGATAAAAAACACCATAACAAGTAAAAGATGAACCAAATCCTTTTATGAGTGAAAATCTATAATTACCTCCATCTGCACCACCAGTCTGACTTCCAATTACTGTTGTTTTAGGTGCTGTTTTCAACGCCATAGCGGTATATTCTGCATGACTTATTGCATTTTCATCAATCAAAACAACTACTTTCCCTTTGTAATAATCCGGATTACTTTTACCACATTTTTCAATATCTGCTTTCCAAATAAAACGTCCCGGATAAGTTAAGTCCGGATACAATAACCTTGCAAATTCTTTTTGTTCCGGATTAAGCCAGTCCGAAATCGCATACATCACATCATGCGGACGCTTCCTGTCGTCAAAAATAATAGCATTAGTGTTTTTTAATTCAGAAATTAAATTCGGAACATCTTTAGCTTCAAAGGCATCAAAATTAACATATCCAATATTCCCTTCTAAAATTTTCCATTTCTCTTCGTCAGGAAATTGTATTTTTAAATCTTTATATTTATAACGGTTTATCAATTTAACTTCCGTTTTGTCTTGTCTGGTAAATTCAATTTCAAATGAATCTGATTTTCCATTAAAAATTGTCCAATAAGCATTTCTCAAAACCGAAGGCTCATTTGAGCCTTCAACATATTTCCGATTTTCTTTTAGAATTTCGGCAATAGTTTTCCCTTCAACTTTTGTAATTACATCTCCAATTTTGATATCACTAATTTTTGCTAAAGAATCATTCTTCAACTTAACAACAACTGCTTTCTCATCAATTATTTTTACATCAGCCGGAATAAATTTATCTCCAAAATAATCAAACAATTGTGACATTTGCGTTGAGGCATGCGTATCATTCAATTTTATTGAAATTTCGCGCATTGCCAAAACAAAATCTTTCTCAGATTCCGGATTGTCAAATCGGGAGAGAAATTCAATTAAAGTTTTATCCCAATTTTGATCCATTTGGTATTTATAAGGGAAGAAATATTCAATATAATTCCAATATCTAAACAATGCCAAAAGACGAAGATTTTTATCTGTCCACTTAAAATCAGGATACTTTATTTCATTAATAAATTCTAAAGACATACTGCCACCATTCACATAATCAACAAAATGTTGCTTTCCCTGAATACGGTTTTCTTCAATAAATTTCAGTTTTTTTGAAAGTGATTTTGAGAATAAATCATTTTTAGAAATCCATGACAAATCAAAATTTTTGTCAAAGTAATCAATTTTAGAAGTTGACTTAGAAGTTTTATAATCTTTTACTTCTCCCAAAGAAGTAATCCAATTTTCGATCACCAAAGAAAATGCTTCTGCTGATTGTGCTTCTTCAACTTTTGATAAAACCTGAAATAATTGTTCATCCCAATTTTTACTTCCATCAGCTACATTTGGATGGTAATATTTTAGAAAGCCCCAGATTTTGCATGTTGCAGCTAATTTTTGAGTTTCGTTTATTGGTTTTGAAAAAGAATATTGAAATAATAAAACAAGAACTAAAAGAAAAATTTTCTTCATTTGAAAAAACGGTTTTGGTTAGTTAAATAGTTATGGCTAATTTTAAACTTGCTCAAAAATACTTTTAAACTGATATAAGATTCTTTCGATCAATCTTAGATCTTCGGTTACAATTTCAGCGCTTCCTTTCATTTCTTGTTGAAACACTATTCTCTTTTTATAAGAGGTTTCCAGTCCGTTTGGTAAAGCAACATCCAACAACAGATTTCCATCTTTGTCCGGAACCAGTGATATGTTTTGGATTTTTCCCCTCAGAACTCCAAATTCTCTATCTGGGAAATTTGCCAGTCTGATGTTTACTTTTTGACCTACTTTTATCTTACCTGAATTTAAAGCTGGAGCTCTGACTTTTCCAACGAAGCCGTTTTTAGCATCCGGAATTATAGAAAAAACATTATCGCCAACGTTTATTGTCTGATTTTCATTCCAAACCTGCAAAAAAGTTACCACTCCACTTATGGATGTTTTTAAGGTATAAGCCAATTCCCAATCTTTTATTACTTTTTTAAGCTGATAAAACGATTGTGCCATGTTACGCCCCAGGTTAACTTCTTCTTTGGTGCTGTTTATGTGCGAACTCTGGCTTGATTTTGTATTATCTATCAAAGAGGACCTTAATTGCGAAATCGACGATAACAAGCTCTTATAACTCTTCTGAGCCTGTAGATACGTCAGCTTCTTGGCTTCCATTTCCTGAGCCGAAATAATTCCTTTGTTGTAAAGGGTTTCAAAACGGGCAATCTCATTCTTTTGAAGCTGCAATTCGCTTTCGTTGATGATTTTTTGCTGTTGCAGAATTTCCAATCTTTCCTTGATTTGTACTTTCTCTGAAACCTGCGCTCGGTTTTCGACTTCAAAAGGCTGTAAATCTTCATTTAGCTGTTCTGCCTGATAGTCTTTTTGAAAAACAGCAAAGGCGCTTTCGATTTCACCCAATTGTGTATTTTTCAGCAATGCAAACGGAAAGGCTTTTTTTGAATCGTTAACATTATAAGCATCAACAATGCTTTTTAATAAAAAAACATCTTTGTAATTGGCTGTATTTTCTATAACAGCAAGTGTTGCATTTTTTGGAACTATTGCTTTATTTTTTACCAAGATAGCTTCAATCCTACCGGATGATTTCGAAACTATTTTCTCTGGCGGAATATTGGTTGTAATGACGATTTCAGTATTCACTACATCCGGATATTTGATAAACCAGGACACAAAAAACAGCAAAAATATAATGGCAAATATCAAAACCGTTCCCCAACGTATCATCCAATGAGGTACTTTGGTGAGTATATCCTGAACTTCTTCACTTCTTAATTCAAATGTATCTTCTGCCATGATTTAATTTCCTAATTGTAATTGATTTCGAACCAATTCAAAATAATTCCCTTTTTGCTGTACTAATGCCGAGTGACTTCCTATCTCAATGATTTTTCCTTTGTCCAAAACCACAATCTGATCTGCGTTCATAACCGTACTGAGTCGGTGTGCAATAACAACAACGGTTTTGTCTTTGAAAAAGATATCAAGTTTTCTCATGATTTCTTTCTCATTATTAGCATCTAAAGCCGAAGTTGCTTCGTCGAAGAACAATATTTCCGGATTTTTATAAACGGCTCTTGCAATTAGTAATCGTTGTTTTTGTCCGGTG
>Ga0163161_10000122_pt1 | contig 73118 bp, 48 predicted proteins | sample S45metaG_FD_129847 | JGI IMG/M metagenome (GOLD analysis project Ga0163161, IMG submission 129847) | Switchgrass rhizosphere microbial communities from Kellogg Biological Station, Michigan, USA - S4-5 metaG | ecosystem: Host-associated > Plants > Roots > Rhizosphere > Soil | place: USA... | reverse complement strand
CTCTGAAGAGGTATTAGCGCTTTCAAATTTTTCATTCATTAAGCCAAAAGCTGATAAAACTTCTTTTGACATATTCATTGCTAACATTGCGATGAAAACCAGATACATCAGGTTAATCATCTTTTGTCTGGGGGTTAATTTTCCTCCTGCCATTTTTTCTAATTAGTTTTTATTAATAAGTTATAATAGTCAAAAACTAATTATCCTTTGTTACTCATTGCAGAAAGCATCCCACCGTAAACACTGTTCAAAGAAGCAATATTTGCGGTCATTGATTGCATTTGTTCTTTTAATTTAGAAGCATTTTCAGCGATTTCGCTGTTTGCTTGTGCATTTCTTGAAGCACTCTCTAATTGTACTTTGTATAAGCTGTTTAAGGATTCCATTTGTGCAGCAGCCATAGACATTTCTTCAGCATATTTCTTTTGTCCTGCAATAGAATCTACTGTTGGAGAAATTGCTTTTGCAGCTCCTTCAAAATTTTTGATAGAGTTTCCTAAACTTGACATTAATTCTCCGTCAATTTTAGCTTCTTTCAACATAGTATCTAATTTTTGAGACAATAATCCTTGGACATCAGATGGAGTTTCAACTTTAGCCGCTTTTTTTCTAGCTTGGCCGTTAGCCAATTCAGGGTAAACAAGAGTCCAATCTAACTCATGATCTACTGGTTCAAAAGCAGAAAGTGCAAAGATTAACGCCTCAGTTACTAATCCAATTGAAAGCATTAATGTACCTGTTAATGGTCCAATTTCAAAGTGAGTAATTTTGAATAATGCTCCAATAATTACTACTGCCGCTCCCATACCATAAGCGAAATTCATTGCTTTTTTACTTAATAATGCCATAATTTTGTTTGTTTTAAAATTTTAAATTTTGTTTTTGATTTAATAATAAAGTTCAAATAGTGGTTTTTAATGTTTTTGTTATTTCATCGTGTTATAATTTGATGTAATATGGTGTGTATTAAAAACATGCAAAGATAATTCGCACAATAAGACATTTTAAAAGGAAAAGTATCAGATTAAGGCTTTTTTTCGACCCAATTAATTGTCATAATTGATTTTTAAAAATGTGTAAATTGATGTTCCTTTTTAAGGAAAATGTTGAGGCTGGGAGGTTTAGCAAGTTTTAGAAGTAAGAAGTGTTTTTTTGTTCTCAAAAGCTCGACAAGTTTTATCCCATCCTGACTTTTCAGGATTGGGACTATTAGAAAAAAAACAAAGACCCGACAGATTTTGAAAACCTGTCGGGTCTAATTACTAACCACTAACCATTATTTTTAAATCGAAACCGATTCTTCATTTTTTAATAAAGAGAGATGAATCGTAACTCCTGAATGACTTTTTTCTTCAGATAAAACACTTTCAAAAACTTCTTCGGCTTCTGCTTTTTTCTCCAAACCTAAAAGCCCTAATCCATGCATGTACAAACAGTGAATTTTGTTACGTTTGTCTAAATCATCTTCCCAAATCATTAAATCCGGAAGCGATACTGCAAAATAGTCGATTGTAACATGATCATTAAGATGTTTTTTGGCGTAAGCGACTAATTTTTCAAAGCGTTTATCAGCTTCAGATTGTTGGTTTAATTTTAAGAAAGCCAAACCTTGATAGAAAATTTTATCCGGTTGCTGATCGTTATAGAAAATCGCCGCCGTTGGTTCGTCTAACCCTTGAGTTGCTTTATTCCACCAGTTTTTAGCTTCTTCAATGTTGTTCTTTTTCTCAAAAGCAACACCTAACCAGTAATGAATATCATTTTCTTGTGCCCCCGGTAATTTCCCTTCACCTAAATTATCAGGATAAAATTGAGCTTGTTCTAAGTTTTCGATCGCTTCATCATAATTCCCTTCTGAGATTTGCTGTTTGGCAATTTCGGTTAAAGAAACCAGATATTGTCCGCTCACTTTCCCTTCGCCGCCTTCCCATGGATGGAAAATTCGGTTTTGTAATAAGGTAAAGGCTTTGTCGTGTTTTCCTAAAAGATTATATAATGCAACTCTTCCTAAATAAACATCATCACGTTGAATCACTAATTCCAGATGTTTTTCTAAGAAAGCCAGTCTGAAAACTAAGTCTCTGTTCAAACGTTTGTACAATTGGTCTAATTCCATTAAAATTCTGGAATCTGTCAAATCTAACGAAAATGCTTTTTCTAAACTAGAAAGTGCTTTTTGTTCGTTTTCTAATTTATTATAATACGCCAAAGCCAAATTACGATGTACAGTTGGGAAACGATCATCGATCGCAGCAGATTGTTCCCAGCAACAAATAGCATCGTCATAGAACTTTGAAGCGTACCAAAAGTTTCCTAAATAATACAACGCTTTTGCATCATTGATTTGTTTCTGAATCACGTTTTGAAGTACTAAAGCCGCTTCAATCTGATTAGGGAAACAATAGTCCGGTTTTGCCTGAGAAGCCATTTTGAAGCATTCTTCGGCTTGACTGAAATCATTTAATTTCTCATAAAATGAACCTGCATAATACCACGCAATTGGATAGGTTTCTTCGCCTTTTAAACCTTCAGATAATAAACTTACAGCTTCGTTATATAAACCTGCCGAAGCATAATCTAAAGCATATTCTATATACGTATGAATGTTATTTCTGATCAATGAATTGAAATATGCAAGGTCTTTTTTGTCATTGCTTAAAAGGTATTTCTCGTAAAGCAATCCAAAATTGAAACAATCATTTTCCAGATATATATTAGTATGAAGTGATGCTTTTTTGTTTTGACCTAATTTTCTAAGAAAAGCCACTTGCAAATGCAATGCTTTATGATCTTCGGTATTTTTAGAAATCGCTTTTTTGATGTGTGTTAATGCCAATTCAAAATCACCATTTAAAGCATCAAGTTGCGCTACATAAAAATAACCTTGATTTTGCCATGCCGCATTCCATGTTGACTTGTAGAAAGCATCGTAAGCTTCCTGATTTTTATTCTGATATTTCAGACATAATCCTAAATTAAAATAAGCTTCACCTTCATAAGGATTTGGATTTCGTTGTGTCAATGTTTTGATAGCAGCTCTAAAATAAGGTTCAGCAGCTGTGAATTTTGCTCTACGCATTAACCATAATCCCATCGCATTGTTCGAACGAATATCGCCTGAATCACGTTTTATAGCTTCTTCGTAATACGGAATCGGACTGTAAGTAGCGTGTCTGTATTGTTCTAAATGCTGCGCTGTCAGGAATAATTGTTCGTTATTCTCAATATCTTCGGGAGCAAGAGCTGGTTTTGCAGCTTCTGGAATTTCAGCTTCATTTGGACCTTCGTAAATCCAATCTACCAAAATTTTATCATCAGCATCGGTTACAGAAATAGATAATCCTTCTAAAGAAGTATTCTCAAAATCAATCGTTTCTTCAAATGAATTGTATGGCGAAGCATCATATTGTTTTTGGAATAAAACGGTATCATTATTTTTTAAAGTAACCGTAGTATTCGGATAAACGCCCGTTGTGTAGGCTTTAATCACTAGTTTATTGTCAATACTTTCGAGATTTACCATTGCATTTTTGGTAGCATTTTTCACGATTCCCAAATCGCGATATGGCATAAAATACTGGGTAAAATCTTTTTGTTCACCTGGCATGATCCATGTAAAATCAGGCTGATTATCGGTATAAACGCCACACATCAATTCGATATACGGACCATCTTCATCGGTAAGGTTACGATCCCAGGCACGACCAAAATCGCCGTGACCCCAAGTCCATTGTTTTTTTCCGGGAGAAACATGATGATTGGCTACGTGAAGCAATCCTCCTTTTGAATCATTTTCGTATCCGCCCACGAAATTATATTTGGATGCAATCGCCATATATGACGTTGGAACGGGAATATTTTTATAACGGGAAATATCGGTTCCCGGTGAATAATCTACTTTATAATACGTCCCTTTTGCAATCGGGAAAGAAGAAACATCACGTTTACCATGATCAAAAACAGCATTTACATCCGGCGGAAAAACCGATTGATAATCATCATTTACCTTAACCGCAGGATTTGCCCACCATAAAAAGGTTTGAGGAAATGAGGTTCTGTTATATAATTGCGCTTTGATTTCCAGATACGCTTTGTCAGGATACAATCGGAAACCCGCCATACCTTTGGTTCTAAACATACGTTCGACTTCACTGCACCAAACTGTTGCGCTTCCGTCTTCGTGTTCTTCGATAGTAAAATCTACCGGATCAAAAGTCGTTGGTCTATGGTGTTGTGGCCAGTTAAATTCGATTCCACCAGAAATCCACGGACCTGTAAGTCCTACCAAAGCCGGTTTAACAACCTGATTGTAATACACAAAATGACGTTCTTTGGTTTTGTCATACGCCATATGAACACGTCCGCCAAGTTCTGGCAAGATCATTATTTTAACAAACTCATTTTCAAGATAAACCGCCTGATATTCTTTGTCTACTTTTTCGTCTGCGATTTTTTCAATAACCGGATAAGGATATACAGATCCGTTACTTCCCTGATACACTCTTTTCTCAATAAATACAGGATTTTTTTCAGGTTTGCCCACCTCATAGGTTGGCAGGATTATTTTTTCCTTCCAAACATTTACTTTTTGCATGATGTAATGAAATTTAGATTATTGAATATTCTTTGATTTTTTATCAGAAACCATTAGTTCTTCGATCTCTTCAAGACTTTTGTTTTTGGTTTCAGGAAGCTTTTTTAATACAAACACAAATCCTAAGGCGCAGATAATACCGTACAACCAGAAAGTGCCGGATGTACCCAGATATTCATTAAAAATTGGAAATGTTTGTACTAAAAGTGCAGAGGCAATCCAGAGTGCAAATGTGGCTACAGACATCGCAACACCACGAATTCGGTTAGGGAAAATTTCAGATAAAATAACCCATGTAATAGGAGCGAGGGACATTGCGTAGATTGCAATGGCTAATAATACCAGTAATAATAATGGGAAACCGGTAACATTGGTATAATAAAAATAACCCAATAAAGCATAGATTACAGCAAGTGCGGCTGAGCCAAAAAGCATTAGTTTTTTACGCCCAATTTTGTCTACAGTTCCCATCGCAACTAGTGTAAATACAAGATTAATACTTCCGGTAATTACAATATTCATAAATAAATCATTGATACTATAACCCGCAGAAACAAAGATTTCCTGAGCATAATTAAAAATGATATTAATACCGCACCATTGTTGGAAAGCTGCCAAGACAATTCCGATAATTAATATTGGAAGTGCTTTTTTATCCAACAGCATTTTGAAATCGGTTTTTTCAGTTTCGTGCGTGAATGTCTCTTTTATTTTTACGATTGCTTCTTTCCCATAAGCCAAGCCTCCAATTTTAGTAAGTGTTTTTTCTGCCGTATCATGATTTCCTTTTTTAGCCAAATATCTTGGGCTTTCCGGAATTAAGAACATTAATACAAAGAAGAGAACCGCAGGGAAAAATCCTGCCCAAAACATCCATCTCCAACCGGTTTGTCCGTTCCATGAAGCCAGAATTTCAGCATGAGAATAACCAGCCGGAATAACTTCGGTAATCAACATATTCGTGATTTGAGCGGCAAGAATACCAATAACTACGGTAAGTTGGTTGATTGAAACAAAAAGTCCGCGGGTTTCTTGTGGCGCGATTTCGGCTATATATAAAGGAGAAATTGTAGATGCAATCCCAATTCCGATTCCGCCAATAATTCTCCAGATAATAAAGATGGTAAAGGTTTCAGAAGCCCCAGTTCCAATTGCACATACAGAGAATAATATTGCGGCAACGATTAACATTGGGCGTCTTCCGTACGTGTCTGCAAGTTTTCCGGCAACGGCCGCTCCCGCAACACAGCCTACAAGAGCACTACTCATTGCCCAGCCTTGTAGAGCCGGAGAATCTGAAATGCCAAAATAAATTTCGTAAAATGGTTTTGCACCACCTATTACAACCCAGTCGTAACCAAAGAGTAGACCACCCAATGCTGCGACGAGGCTAATTGATAGTAAAAAGGTATAATTGTAATTTTTCATAAAAAGGTTTTAATAGCTTTTGTAAAATTAGCAGAATAGGAACCTTCGAATTATGGATATTTTTTTTGAATAGATGGATTATAATCTGATTTTATGATGCCCTGTGTTAAAATACGAAATCAATTGCGCTATTGCTTGTATTCTGTGCGATATTGAATGGGTGAAGTACTCATTATTTTTTTAAATAAACGAGAGAAATACAACGGATCATTAAACCCCAAAGTAAAGCTGATTTCCTTAATACTCATAGTCGTGAAGCTTAGATACTGACAGGCTTTTTGCATTTTTAAATAGTTGAAATAATGTATTGGTGAATAACCTGTTTGCTTCTTAAACAAGGTAAAAAAGTGAGATGATGAGTAATTGAAATAAGCCGCTACATCATTGATTTTTAAGGATAAATCCAAATGCTTTTTCATATAGTCAATTGCAGACTCAATAGTATTATCCTCTGAAAATTTCCTGTTTTTTTTGATGAAAAATCGCTCATATAAAAAAGCATTCAACAATTGCCATAACGAGAGATTTGCATATTCGAGATTACTGGCACTATAACCGTCTTCCATAACATCGAGTATGTTTTCAAAAAGCTCGATACGCCTTTCTTCCAAAGATAATTGTGGAGCAGTTTCCGGATGTTCGGTTATGAATTTATCGTAGAAATGTGGCGCTTGTGGTCCCGTAAAATGCAGCCAGTAAATACTCCACGGATTTTGCTTTAAAGCATAATAATCATGCGCAACTTCCGGAGGGATTATATAAAAGGTATTCGCCTTGAGCGTTATGGTTTTATTTTCTTTACTAATAATACCTTCACCTTTATAACAATAAATCAAGATATATTGTTTACTTCCGTGTTTGCGTTTCATCGAGTGATGACTTGCATTTGGGAAAACGCCAATATCAGTAAAATACAAACTTGATATAAGCCCATTATTCTTTATTTCCGAAAGTATATTTTTAGGAATCACAATCATACGTTGTCCTAAAAAGCCTTCCTTAACTTTTGTTTTTTCCTTTTGTGATGAATTCTTCATTTTTTAGAATCTATTTTTCAAATATCGTAATTTAATCCATGTTTATAGAAAAAAAGTCCATTTTGATGCAAATAATCAAAGTTACATTTGAAATACTATTATACAGATAGTGTTTTTATCATTTTTATAAAACAATATGAATCCCTCAGATATTATTACATATGAGCCTTTTGGTTCGTATAAAGGAAAAGAAATTTTTAAATTCCGATTAAAAAATGTTCAAGGAAATTACGTTGAACTACTTAATTATGGAGCCATAGTAAAATCCATAGTTGTGCCGGACAAAAACGGAAATAGAGAAAACGTGGTTCTTGGATTTCCAACTTTAGAAGGATATTTACAAGACACTTCATATATAGGAGCAACGGTTGGACGTTTTGCCAACAGAATCAATAATGCCGAATTTTCTATCGAAAATAAAACGTATTATCTAGATAAAAATGATGGCAAAAACAACAATCATAGCGGTTCGGCTGGATTTAATAATAAAATATTTGATTTTATCGTAAACGAAGATTCGGTAGTTTTTACTTTAGAAGGCAAAAATAAAGAAGGTGGTTTCCCCGGAAATTTAAGTACAAAAGTCATCTATAAATGGACAGATAAAAACGAACTTAAAATTGAATTTTTGGCTGTAGCCGATGAATCAACTCCACTAAATTTTACCAATCATTCGTATTTTAATTTATCTGCTTGCGCCGAAAAAATATACAATCATAAGCTGAATATTCAGGCGACTAAAATTCTCGAAAGTACTCCGGATTATATTCCGACAGGAAAAACTATTCCGGCAGATAACTATTTGTTTTTTAATTACAAACTAACCGATGTCATGCAAAATAACGGACTAAATATCTATTATGTTTTTGATCGAAACTCGGCAAATGAAAATGCGGTCTGCGAATTGTTCGAAGAAAAATCAGGGCGATTAATGCGTGTTTACACCTCGTATCCGGGCGTGCAATTGTATACCGGAGATTATTTAAACAGCGCAACAATTGGTGAACATTCGAAGCATTATAAAGCTTTTGATGGACTTTGTTTAGAATGCCAATATTATCCGGATAGCCCTAATCATGCTCATTTTCCGAATACAATATTTGAAGCTGGGCAGGTTTATAACGAAATGATTACATACGCTTTTGATGTTATGATTTCAAAATATGCCACAGATTAAATTATTTTTTTCTGCCACGAATTTCACGAATCAGCATGAATTAATTTGTGAAAATTTGTGCAATTCGTGGCTAAAAAACTTTACGAACCAATAAACTTTAAAAACTAATCTCTAAAAACTATATTAATGAAAAAAATGTTTATTCATCGATCTTTAAGTTTGCTAATACCTGCAATGTTTCTTGCGCAGGTCAGCGTTAAAGCACAAAACGAAGGGCTTCATCTAAAATCTAAAGACAATTCAAATAAAATTGAATTGTCTTTAGCCGAAGGAGGAAAGCTGTCTTATAACGTTACCCGAAAGGATAAGACGATAATTTTAGATTCTCCGCTTGGTCTGACTTTCGAAAACAATGATTTTACATCAGGTTTATCGGTTGTGAAAGTTTCACCTGTTGAAGAAAAACATGAAAAGTATGAGCTTAAAGTGGCGAATAATAAAGTCGCAGATCATGTCTTTAAAAGTAAAAGCATAACATTCAAAAACAAGCAAGGTGCTTTAATGACAATAGATTTAATTGCAGGCTCAGAAGGTGTTGCTTTTAGATATAAGTTTACCGACAAAGAGCCGCAAAAGAGAGTTCTTAAAAATGAAATTACTGGATTTCATATCGAACAAAACGCCAAAGGATGGCTTCAACCTTATAATAAAGCGGGAGATTATACGCCGGGTTATGAAGATTTTTATGTTAATGTAAAGTCTGGTGATCCAATAAGTGGCGCACGAAATGAATCTGTGGGTTGGTGCATGCCAGCGCTTTTTAATGTAAATAATACTAAAAATTGGGTTTTAATTGCAGAATCAGGAACGGATGGTTTATTCTCCGGATGTCATTTACAACCAGATTCTAAAGACGGAATTTATAGCATTGCATTTGCTAAAAAAGACGAAAAATTCACCTTGCCTTTGCCGGATAAAGATGCTTATCCTGAATCAGATTTACCGTGGACAATGCCATGGAGAGTGATTATGATTGGTGATAAGGCGGGAGATATATTATTGTCGACTATGATTACGGATTTGGCTCCGGCTTCTAAAATTGAAGATACTTCATGGATTGTACCAGGAAAAGCAGCTTGGTCTTGGTGGTCACATCCTGAAGATTTTACGCCTGAAATGTATAATAAGTTTACTGATGTTTCGGCTTCATTTGGGTTTAGATATACGCTTTTTGATGCAGGATGGGAAAAGGCGAATAAAGAAGGAAAAATTATTGATTATGCTTTGTCAAAAGGAGTTCAACCCTTAGTTTGGGGATATTCGGCAGAATATTTTGATTCGGAAAAAAGGAAGAAAAGATTCAAAGAATTGGCTCAAATGGGTGTAAAAGGTGTTAAAATAGACTTTTGGTGTTCAGATCGTCAAGAGGTTATGGCAGCGCTACAAGGCGTTTTTGAGGATGCTGCCAAAGAACATTTATTGGTAAACCTTCACGGTACAACAGTACCAAGAGGCTGGCACAGAACTTGGCCCAATTTTGTAACGGCAGAAGCTATTTTAGGAACTGAAAGTTATTTTTATGAGCCAAGATTCCCAGAAAAAGCAGCAGAGCAAAATGCCGTATTACCTTTTACAAGAAACGTAGCCGGACCTGCAGATTATACTCCGTTTGCACTGACTTTTAGAAAATATACACGTTTAAACACAGCAGTTCATGAATTGGCAATGGCGATGATTTATACCTCCGGAGTTATTCATTTTGCTGATTCTGAAGAGGTTTTTAATTCACTTCCTAATGCACTTAAGACTTTATTAAAAGAAATGCCTGCAACTTGGGATAAAACAGATTATATAGTTGCGGAACCAGGTAAAGCAATAGTTTTATCCCGTCAGAAAGATAATCTTTCTTATATCGTCGGGATAAATGGTACAAATACCGCATCGCCAGTTTTGATTGATCTTAAAAAATATGGTAAAGGTTTTTCAAAATTCAGAATTATCTCTGAAGGCGCAGATCCGTTAATGGAATTTAAAGTTGAAACGTATCCTTTAACTTCAAACTGGAAATATAATTTGGCTCCAAAAGGAGGATTTATTATTCAGTTTATAAAATAGTTCAAGCTTGATTTTGGTTTAAATAAAACTGAAATAGTGCAAACAAAAAAAGGTGATTTCTTAATTGATTTCACCTTTTTTATTTCAATATTTTATAAAAAAAATCTCCAGAAAACTGGAGATTTAATTAAATATGGGTATTTACTTTTACTTACAATACATAAGTTGAAGTTCCCTTATTTGGCCATGAAGTATTAGCCGATGATAAGAAAGTAGCATCAACATGGATTGCAGGAGATTTTGAATTAGACTGAAAACTTTGACCTGTAATAGCAGGATTATTACCGTTTTTCAAGTTTATATCAGTCAACAATGTACAATTAGTGATATATATGAAAGTAAGTTTTGAATTTGTCGTAAAGTTTAACGTAGTCCATTTGTTATACGAAAGGTTCGTTTGTTTTAGTTCCGTTAATGGAGTTGTACCTAATGTCGTTAATTGGTTGGTCTGACAGAACAAATCTGTTATTTTATTATTACCGTTCAGATTTAAGGTTGTCAAATTATTTCCATAACACCAAACACCCCAAAGTGTAGTGGTATTTGCGGGAAGTGTTAAACTGGTTAATCCATTATTTTGACACCAAACTTGGTATAAGTTTGTGTTTGCGCTAACATTCAAAACAGATATTTGATTGTTTTGACATTCAAGCCAAGTTAAATTAGTCAAGGCAGAAATATTTAAAGTAGTTAATGTATTATTGCTGACAACTAATTGAGAAAGAGATGTAAAAGCCTGAATTCCTGTTAAGTCTGATATACCAGCATTATTAAGATCCAGTCCTCCGCGTGTTTTATCGATGTTGATATAATTGTCAGTTAGATTGGCATCTTCCTGACCAGCACCCAGGCTAATCAACCTGTTTCTAAAAGCTAAATTAGGAACTAAAGTGTTAACCCATACTGCCGCAGTTTTTCCAATAACGGAACCTTTTTCAGATAATGATTTTTGATTTTCAATAAAACTTGGGTATTTTGCAATTCTGTAATCCTCTGGAGTAGGATTGGGATTAAAGGTGCTCTCTTTTACTAAAGACAATTGATCAGAACTAGTCTCATTGTTGTCTGTTGAACAGGCAACAAAATTTAGCGCAAGGGCTACCAGGAAAATTTTTTTCATAAATTTGGGTTTTAAAAAATTAATAAGTTATTTCCCAAATGTATGTAATAATTTTAATTGGAGTATTAAAATATTGTAAATTTTCTCACAATGTTTATTAATTTTATAATGTATTACTTATTTTTATTTTTAAAGAAGATAATTATTATTTGAAGGCTTCAGAATCATTTTATATTATTAAAATCCCAACTGAAGCTTTAAAAGGAAGAACGTTCTTTTATTAAGTTTTATATCTTCGCAAAAAATATCTCAAATTAAGTAATTATGAAGTTTTATTCAATTTCATTCGTTTTTTTCTTTTTCATGACATTAGCAAGTGCTCAACATCAACACAACAGTGTTAATACTGATGCACCTTCGACACATGGAATGTTAATTTTTGGAAAAGAAAAAATTTATGCTTCACACTTACCTATGTTTCATTCTCCACATGATTATCAAATTATTTTGGAGTTGGAATTGGATAATAATGCCAAGAAACTATTTATAGCCGATCAGGAAAATAATTCTGAATATAATACATACATGATTGAACCTGAAAAGTTCATTTTACCAGATATGATTCAGAATCCAAAACCATTTAAAGTAAATCTTTACAGAGGTCATTTTGAAAGAGGTGGAAAAAAAATCGCTTCAGATATAGTGGTATCTATTAAGCAAGTGATTTTTTATAAAAAATTCAATGCAGCTGAAGCTAAGTCCAGTACTACCAATTTTATATTTTTTGGTAACACAAAAGAGCAGTTTATGGCGCATCAGATTACAAACAAACCTGATTTTGACCAGATTTTACAAGTAAAAACAGCTTCGGATGCACTTGTAAAAAACGAAAAGTACAAAGTAATCAATGTAAATAAATCCGAAAACAATCCAATTGGTGTAGCTGGAAACGATATTCAGGTTGATGTTAATGGTACTAATTACGCTATTGCTGTTTTGAAACAATTGTATTTGGAATTTGATGATTTAAAATAATTCGAGATAATTATTTAACCATATAAGTTATTTACAAGGTTGGATTTTTTGCCACAAAATTAATTCAAGTTGCTAGTTCAAGCCAGATTAGGCATTAGAGATTTTGCTATTTTTTTGTTCTATTGGAACATTTCATTGGCAGAAAAAAATGTTTACGATTTGATACCATCCCTTAGGGATGTTTGATGAATTGTATGTCCATATATATTGGCTATGAAGCAAACGTTCCTACGGAACGTAAAAAAATGCATTATTACTGGTCTACCGATGAAATGTTCCGATGGAATAAAAAGGAATAATTGTTTAAAAATCAATCAGTTGTATTTTAGTGGTTTTCTAATGCTTAATCTGGCTTAAACGAGCAATTTCTACTAATTAATCTGCGTTATTTTCATTCCGTTTTTAGGCAATGTATGTTTAGCTTATTTACGTTACTTAACCACCGACGTATAAATACTATAAAGTTCCCACCCTAAAGTCTGGTAAAATAGTTTTCCTTCTTCTGTCGCAACCAAAAAATTATTGCGAACACCATTCGCTAAAGCAATCTTTTCAAGTTCTTTCATCAGTATAGTTGCAAGACCTTTTCTTCTATGATTAGTTTCGGTTGAAATCCTATCGTAAACAGCCAGGTCATCAACAAGAACTACACGTCCTATTGAAGCTAATTCTCCATCTTTAGTAACAATTCGAACAACAAAAGTTGAATTATATTTTTCGAATTCTAATTTGTAGAGATCGTGTAAATAACTGTTCGGAATATCCATTTGATGAAAACAAAACATCATATAACCTTGAGGTTGAATAATCCATTTTGTAGATAGTATCCCTTTTAGTTCATCAGGAGAAGAGCAAACCTTTAGATAAACTCCTGGTTCATCGATAGATTTTGATAATTGTATGAAATCATCGTTAAGTTCAGAAAAAACATAACGGCTTTTCTGGTTTTCATAACCCACATTAACCATAAGCCCTGATTTGTATTTAACAGGCAAAGGTAATTCTCTTGATAATGACCACCCTTTAAGCCATTTCTCTACAATATCGAAAGAAACATTTTTTTTCATCGTATTACCATTGGTTTTAGAAGTTCTATTTTAAGAGATTGTCAAATATAAGACAATGAAAATTATCAATATTATGAGGTTTTTGAATTTTTATTACTACAAAATATTTAGAACTAATCTTAAAAATCTACTTCATAACAAATACTAAATGAAATGTTAATACAATGTTTTATAATAAGACCTTTTTATTAATGTAAACGTAACCTTGTTGACCTACCCTCATTTCTAATTTTGTAGACATATTATAAACAACACACTGTAGAATATGTCATTTTTTAATTTAGGAATACATCGCAAGGAAACAATTGGAATTGGTGATTTGACAACCGCCATTCATTCTCTAAATAATGCAAAAATAATGCGTTATGTATAAAAGGTTTACCGATGAAGAACTTGTTGAATTGTTGAAACAAGGCAAGGATAAAGCGTTTGATGAATTGTATTTTAGATATCGGGATTTATTGGTTCGCTTCGTATATATAAGAATGAAATCAATTCCGGTTTCTGAAGAAATTGTTCAGGAAGTTTTCACCACAATCTGGGAGCGTCGGAAGACTCTGGTTATTCAAAAGAAATTTTCGGCTTATATCTATACTTCCGTTCGCTATGTAACTTTAGATTATATAAAATCACATACTGTAACTGATCAATATATTAAAGAAGTTATTGATAGAAATACTGCCGAATTTAGCAGCACCAATGCAACCGAAGATTCTATTTATTATGAAGAATTGCAGGAAGCGGTTGATAAAGCGACTTTATTACTTCCCAAAAAATCCAAAGAAGTTTTTATTCTAAGCAGGATTAAGCATTACACCAACAAAGAAATAGCCGAAGAATTGAATGTTTCGCACGAAACCGTAAAGTATCATATTGCTTATGCATTAAAATTTATGCGAAGCTATTTGGGCGAATTCAACTGACGATAAATTTCTAAATTGTGATTAAGGTTTTGTTTTCTTAACAAAAGCGTAACCTTATCGACCTACCTGAAATTAACATTTCTAAGACATACTATTAAAGAGATAAACAAATTATAATGCCTAAAAAATTACATCGAGATATAAAACTTTTTTTAGAAGGAAAACCAACTTCAAAAGGAGAAGAATTATGGAATAACTGGTACAATCATCCGGAAGAAATATTGAATAGTATCGATACTATTAAATCTGATCGTTCTAAATTAAAAAAAGAAATCCGTCATATAAAGAAATCAAACAAAGTTATTTTTCTTCAGAATAGAAATTGGTCAATCGCAGCTTCTCTATTGGTTTTAATGGGTTTGTCTTGTTTCTTTTACTTATCATCAGAAGAAGTTATTAGCAAACAGTACACTACAAAATCAGGAGAACATGCAAAAGTTGTTTTGAGTGATGGAACACAAATATGGCTTAACGCTGGAAGCCAATTAAAATATCCTGCCGAATTTAAAGGAGATACAAGAGAAGTTTATTTAAGTGGAGAAGCTTTTTTTGATGTTGCCAAAGACAAAAAACATCCTTTTATCATTCATACCCATAAAATGGATACCAAAGTTCTGGGAACCAGTTTTAACGTTCAGGCCTATCCGGATCATGCCACGCAAGAAGTTTCGGTTTTAACCGGAAGAGTAAATGTAAAATCGACCGTTACAGAAGAAAATGTATATGTAACTCCGGGACAAAAAGTGGTTTTTAAATCGAAATGCAACAAGATGCAAGCCTTTACAGATATTCCGATGAATTCTATTTCGCTATGGCGAAAAAATATCATTGTTTTTGAAGATGCTCCTTTACCGGAAGTAATTGCAACAATTAATCGCAATTATAATGTGAACATCCAACTTGAAAACAAGAATTTAAATAATCTGAAGATTAGCGCTTATTTCAAAGAACTTCCTGTTGATCAGGTGGTTGCTTTGGTATGCAATATCATAAATGCCAATTATAAACAAGAATCAGGAAATTATATCATACGATAAGTTGACAAAAAGAAATTAACACATAGAAACATAGCTTTAGAATTAAAGCCAAAGACCATTTTACACGCCCTAAAAGCTATGTTTCTATACGTTAGAGCTAATAAAAACAACAGATTACAAAATTAAATTAAAAAAAAGCTACGTAGAAAACCAATCATAATCAAGAACAATTAAAACTCAAAAACATGACTAAAAAGCAAATGCGGTTTATCCAAAACTGTCAGAGCATTAAAAAATCTGTATTGAAGAAAGCACTTCTTTTTGCTACCTTATTCTTTATCGGATTAACAGCAAAAGCGGCCAGCGTAGATATCGGCAAAAGAGTTACTCTAAAAGTTGAAAATGAAAGTATTAAAAATGTTTTTCAGAAGATAGAAAAACAAGTAGATGTACATTTTATGTACGAAACGAATCAGGTTAATACCAATCAGAAAATTAGTTTAAAACTAAGTAATGTTACGCTTGAACAGGCATTAGATAAAATATGCAGCAATTTTTTCCTTAAATATGAAATTGTGAGCAATAATATTGTTATCAAAAAAAGCCAAAAAGTTTCGGATGCTGATCAGAATAAAATCAGCATTTCAGGAACGGTTTATGGCGGAAATGACGGAATGCCATTGCCAGGTGTTGGTATAAAAGATAAAGGTTCTGATGCTGCGGCAACAACAGATTTTGACGGAACTTTTAAAATTGAAATCAACTCATCTGAGGCCATTCTTGTTTTTTCGTATGTTGGTTATGTTGATCAGGAAGTTAAAGTAACTTCAGCTGATAAAAACATCACGATCAAATTAGTAGCTGATATGAAACAACTGCAGGAAGTTGTAGTTATGGGTTATGGAAGTGTAAAAAAGAATGAAGTTTTAGGATCTGTAGGATCTGTTTCTATGAAAGAAACTTCAAGCAGAACATACAATAGCGCTGCCGAATTATTGCAAGGTACAGTTGCGGGGGTTACTGTGATTAATAATGGTGGAGATCCAACGGCTGAACCTACAATTAATATTCGTGGAATTGGTTCTTTGAATGCCGAAACGCCTTTAATCGTTTTGGACGGAATTATTTACAGCGGTTCTTTGAATACTTTAAATCCAAATGATATTGCTTCGATAAGTGTTTTGAAAGATGCGGCTTCGGCAGCAATTTACGGTGCAAGAGCTTCTGGAGGTGTAATTTTAATTACGTCCAAAAAAGGAGTTTCTGAGAAGATTAATATAAATGTAAATTATCAGGGAGGTTTTCAAAATGTAGCCAAAAAACTGGATGTTCTTAACGCTGCTGAATATGCTGATGCTATGAACTTAGCCAGAGATAATGCAGGTATGCCAAGAATTCCGGCTTTTGATCCGGCATTTGAACCAACGGCAAGAACTACAAAAACAAACTGGATGGACGAGATTTTCCATACAGGAGAAATTCAGGATTTGTCCCTTTCTATAAACGGTAAAACAGATAAATCTAATTTCTTTGTTTCAGGAAGTTATAGAAAAAACGAAGGGATTTTATTAAATACTTTTGGTGAGCGTTATACAGCAAGAGCAAACTCCTCTTTTAAATTAGCGCCAAATTTCACCATTGGAGAAAATTTATCTTATTCGTTAACTAACGGTCAGAGCGCCAATACAACAAGTGGTTATACCGGAGCAATTTTGGCAGCCATTTTTTATCCTCCAAATGCAACGATATATAGAGAAGATGGTTCAGGACAATTTGGTGGAGTTCCGGAAAAATATATTGGGTCTTATGGAGATGTTATCAATCCTGTAGCTTATTTGAAAAGACTGGATAACAGAAATCCTATTTCGACTATTTTGATCAATCCTTATGCAGAATGGGAAATAGTGAAAGGTTTGAAAGTAAAAACAAATTGGGGTTACACGAGAATCCAGGATAATGCAAAAGATTTTGCAGTAAAAATTACAGAGCCGGGAAAAATATTTGACTTTAACCGTTTAACACAAAAGTCACTTACAACTACTGATTTATTAGGGGAACAAACCATTTCTTATGAAACATCTTTAGGAAAACACAATTTCAAAGCTTTAGCCGGATATACGTATCAGGAGACAAAGAGAGAATTTTATACGATCGAAGGAACAGGTTTTGATAACGAAGATCCATCGCAACGTTATTTGCTAAATGCGAAATTAATTCAGCAAACGGCAGCAGGATTATCTGATGAAATTATTTCATCTTACGTGGGAAGGTTAAATTACGATTTCAATCAAAAATATTTATTCTCAGGAATTATTCGTCGTGACGGAACTTCAAAACTTTTATCAGAGAATCGTTGGAAAGTTTATCCTTCTATTTCTGCAGGATGGTTAATTTCTGAAGAAGAATTTATGAAAAACATCAGCCCAATCGTAAGTAATTTAAAATTACGTGCAAGCTGGGGACAAATAGGAAATTTAGGTAATCTTGGACCATACCAATTTAGTGTTCCTTTGAATCAGACTCAGGCTTTGATTGGTTCAACTCCAACAATTAATTATGGTTATGCCGAAGGTGAATTATCAAATCCTAACTTAAAATGGGAAAGTTCAGAACAGACAAATGTTGGTTTGGATTTCACAATGTTGAACAACACCCTGATTGGATCTGTAGACGCCTATATTAAAAAGAACAAAGACATGTTGGTTCGTGATCAGCTTCCGGGTGTTTCAGGAACTCCACAAGGTCGAATTGTAAACTCTGGAGATGTTGAAAATAAAGGTATTGAAGCTAGTTTGACGTATCAAAAAACGCGTGGAGAATTCAAGTTTGATGTAACTGCAAATGCAGCATTTTTAAGCAACAAAATTATCTCTATCAAAGATGGTTTAACTTCTCTTGAACCTTTAAACATTAGCCGAGTTCGTAGTTTGCCTTTAGCGAATATTTATCAGGTTGGAAGCCCGGTTGGTGCTTATTACGGATATGCTACAGACGGATTGTTTCAGAGTACTGCCGAAGCAAAAGCATATAAAAACAGTTCTGGTACAGTGTATCAGCCAAATGCAGTTGCAGGAGATATTAAATTTAAAGATGTAAACGGAGATGGTGTTATCAATAACAACGACAGAGTAGTACTTGGAAATCCGTTTCCAAAAACCACTTACAGCTTAAATGCCAACTTTAGATATAAAGGTTTTGATATGAATGTCTTTTTTAACGCAGTAGCAGGAAATAAAATGTTTAATGCCGTAAAATATACAGGTCTAAACGCTTCTTTCCCTGGATATAATTTGTTGGCTGATTCTAAAAATGCTTGGTCGCCAACCAATACTGATACCAATATTCCAGTGCTTTCTTCAACAGACAATAACAATAACTTCGGAAGAATTTCTGATTTTTATATCGAAGATGCTTCATTCATAAGATTAAAAAATGTTTCGATTGGTTATACAGTTAAAGATAATTGGTTAAACGGAAAAGCAAAACTTAGATTCTTTATTTCGGGACAAAATTTATTTACAATCACAAAGTACTCAGGAATGGATCCTGAAGTTGGTCTTAGCAACTTTGGTCTTGACTTAGGTAAATATCCACTTTCTCGTATTTATATGACGGGTGTAAATGCTACTTTTTAAAAAAATATAAAACAAATAAAATGAAAAATTTAAGTCTTTTATTATTGAGTTTTGTGCTTTTACTAGGCACTTCGGCTTGCGAAAGTGAACTTGATGTGATTCCGCAAGGAGCGCCGTCAAGCGGAAATTTCTGGAAAACGCCTGCTGATGCAAAAGCAGGAGTAAATGCGATTTATGCCTTATATTCTGATGATAACATGTACGGTCGTGGTTTTTTCTGGCTGAATAATGCGAGTGACGATATAGGAACCAAACCAAGACAAAATGCAGAACGTATCAAGAATTTTATTGTTGATGGAGCAGAGTCTGATACTAAAGATATTTGGAGATTGCACTACGAAGTAATGAAACGTTGTAATGATGTGATCCGTAATATTCCGAAGATTTCGCTTGACGAAAAAACGAAAAACATGATGCTTGGTGAAGCTTATTTTAATCACGCTGTAATGCATTTAGAATTAGCCTATCATTATGGAGACGATCGCGCGGGAATTCCAATTCAGGACAGAGCAGATCCAACAAATGTATATGTACCTCGTGCCAAAAACGTAGCAGAAAACTACGCTTATATCGCTGCAGATTTAGTTAAAGCTGCCGATTTATTGCCTTATTTTAATGAGCTTACACCAGACAATTACGGGCGTGCTCATAAAACTGCTGCCTGGGGATATTTAGTGCGTACGTATTTGTATGCAAAGGATTGGGACAATGCTATTAAATACGCAAACATGATCGTGAATAGCGGAAAACACAAATTACTTGATGATTTTGCTGATGTGTTTAAAATTAAAAACAATTGGTCATCAGAGTATATTTGGTCTGTAACTTCAAGTTCAGAAAACACAGGATTAGGTTCTATTTTTCCGGGAGTTTGTCTGGAAGATAAAGGCTGGGGAGTTTACAACGGTTGGGGAAATTTTTATCCTACCAAAGAATTGTTTGATGCGTATGATCCTGCTGATAAAAGACGAAGCGCTACAATTTTGCAAAAAGGAGATAAGTTCATGTATTTTGGTGAATTAGTAACTTTTAACGAAGGAAAATATGTTGTAAGTTCAAGTAACAGAACAGGATATCAGTTCAATAAATATATGGAGCCATTTGGTTACCCAAAAACAACTTCGGGCGGAATCGATATCCGTTATGTAAATGCAAATGGTGACAAACCTTCGACAGCTTTAAACGTACCTCTTTTACGTTATGCCGATGTGATTTTGATGTTGGCAGAAGCCAAATTAATGAAAGGTCTAAGCGCTGATACCGAAATAAACATGATTCGTAATCGTGCTGGTTTACCAAGTATTTCAGGAGCAACATTAACAGATTTAAAAAGAGAAAGACGTTGCGAATTGGCAGGAGAATGGACAGATCGTCATTTTGATTTAGTACGTTGGGGCGATGCCCAGGCGACTTATGCAAAACCTTTACACCATTATAATGGAACCGTGATTTATCCTGCCCGTAATTTTAACCCTGCAGTTCATCATGTTTGGCCAATACCACCAGATGAAATCGCAGTGAGCAAAGGTGCGCTTACACAGAATAAAGGCTGGTAGTTTGTAGTTTCAGTTTGTTTGTTTTTTTTACGCTGCAAGCTTTGTTGTGGAGCTTGCAGTTGTAAAGAAAAAATCAGATAAATTATTAGATATAATAAACCAGTCTTTTTACAAGACTGGTTTATGTTTTTTAGACACAGATTAAAGGACTTTTGAAATCAAAGATAGCCTGATAAGATATTGTCAATAACAATTTGTTCCATCGGAACATCTCATTGGTAGAAAAAAAAATAGATCGTGAGAAATATCATCCTGTAAGGACGTTTGACAAATTGTGTGTCTAATCTGTATGTGTTTTTACCGTTATTATTTATAAAATCAAACGTTCCTACGAACGTAAAAAATGCCATATTTATTTGACTACCAATGAGATGTTCCGATAAAACAAAAAATAATTGATATAAATATTGCATTCCTCCGGAACTTTAATAATTGAATTACATACGAAGTAACCACAACAAACTACACGAGCTATGGTTGTATAAAAAAGTGAAACGCCTTTTTTCAGCCCCAATAAACTATTGTTTCTATGTGTTAAATTAAGCTCAACGATATAAAAATAAAATTACCTAGCAGTTTTAAAAAATAACCCCAATTTACAATGAAAAAATTAATCACCCTTTTTTGTCTCCAATTTTTCCTGTTTGTACAAGCGCAGGAATACAGTTCTTCAAACATTCATTCGCATAATGATTATGCGAGTAAATTGCCTTTTTATGAGGCTTATTCTAATGAAGCCGGCGTTATTGAAGCCGATGTTTTTTTGGTAAATAATGATTTGCCTGTTGCGCATACTTCAAAAGAAATTACGACTTATAACACGCTTAGAAGTATGTATTTGGATCCTTTATCTAATAAATTAAAGACTTTGGGAGGAAAAGCATATCCAAGTAATAAGCCTTTAATTTTAATGATTGACATTAAAACAGAAGCAGAGCCGACTTTGAAATTAATCGTTCAGCAATTAAAAATGTATCCGGATTTGATTTCGAATAAAAATCTAAAAGTGGTTATTTCCGGAAGTCGACCTTCTCCGGCAAACTGGAAAGATTATCCTGAGTTTATTTATTTTGATGGAAGACTGAATGAAAATTATACTCCGGAACAATTATCCCGTGTAGAAATGATTAGCGAGGATTTGAAAGAAATCACAATTTGGAATGGTAAAGGTGTAATGACACAAGCGGATGCTGAGAAAGTACAAGCGATTATTAAGAAAGTTCACGATCAGAATAAAAAAATCAGATTCTGGGGAACTCAGGATAATGTGAATACGTGGATGACTTTGATGAATTTAAAAGTCGATTATATCGCAACAGATAATGTTCCGACATTGACACAATTCATCAATAATATCAAAACGACTTTTTATCAAAATACCGAGTTTCATCAGGCTTATGTTCCTAAAAGCGGATTCTCATTTTCTAAAAAGAAACCTAAAAATGTAATTCTGTTAATTGGCGACGGAATGGGATTAACGCAGATTTACGCAGGTTATACAGCGAATAAAGGTCAGTTGAGTTTATTCAATATTCCAACTCAGGGATTGTCTATCACTAAATCTTCAGATAGTTATATTACAGATTCGGCAGCAGGAGCAACGGCAATGGCAACGGGACATAAAACTAATAATAGATTTATTAGTGTTGACGAAAACGGAAAACCTCTGGAATTAATCACGCAACAATTAATTAAGAAAAATTATAAAACAGCAATAATCTCAGCAGGAAATATTACTGATGCTACTCCGGCGGCTTTTTATGCACATCAATCTGATAGAAGTTATAGCGAACCTATTGCAGCAGATTTTCTGTCAAATCTATCAGATATTTTGATTGGAGGAGGGCAAAAAGAGTTTTATTCCAGAAAAGACGGTAAAGATTTATCTAAAATATTGATCGAAAAAGGATATACTTTTTCGGATAAATTCAGCAGTTTAGATACGATTAAAAACAGCAAATTTGTAGTTTTAGAAGATGCTTCGGTAGTTTCTATGAAAGCGGGTAGAGGTGAATTTTTAACTAAATCTTTGGCGAAAGCAACATCAACATTTGCCAAAACAAAGAATCCGTTTTTCATCATGGCGGAAGGTGCGCAAATTGATTACGGCGGACATCAAAACAATGTGGAATATGTAGTGCGTGAAATGCTGGATTTTGATAAAGCAGTGGGACAGGCAATGGAATTTGTAGACAAAAATCCAGAAACTTTACTAATCGTGACAGCAGATCATGAAACTGGCGGACTTTCTTTAATCGACGGAAGTACAGAAAAAGGATTTGTACACGGAAGTTTTAGTACAAACGATCATACAGCTGTTCCGGTTCCTGTTTTTGCTTATGGACCAGGTGCGCAGAATTTTATGGGAGTTTACCAAAATACAGAGATTTACACGAAGATAATGGAAGCTCTTTCTACAAAATAATTAATTCTTAACTCGTGAAGTGTAATAAAAAGTGAAATACCTTTTTGAGCGTGCAGAGACTATGTTTCTATGTGCTGGAACAATTACACTCAATGGTTGTTTCTTAATATACTATTTTAAGCTTCTCTAATTATTAAGTAAAAAAAAACAGCAGTAAAGTATTTTACTGCTGTTTTTTTGTAGTTGTACTTTTAGTACTTTTTCAATATTAAGGTATTGAGAATAACAATTTTAGTTTTTACATTTTTGCAAGCGATAAATTAAAACTTACTTTGATTTTATCTGCTACTTTTTTGCTAACCAGTTTTGGAATTTCGATATCAAAATCTTCCGGTTTTATATCAAAATTTCCTGTTACCGTAATCTTGTCACCGGATTTTGAAATTTTGGCATTTGCAATTATTTTTACTGTTTTTCCGTGAAGGGTTAAATCTCCCGAAATCTTTGCTGCTTTAGCCGTAGCCGAAAGTTTTGATACGTCAAAATCTTCAACTTTTCCTTTAAATGTTGCTTTAGGGAATTTGTCTGATTCTACATAATTTTCATTAAAGTGTTCTTCCATTAAGGCTACTTTAAAGCGAAACCCTTTCATGAGCGTTAAAACGGCAATTTCTCCAGTTGATGATTCTAAAATTGCAGATGTGTTTTTATTTTCTGCGGCAACTTCTTCAACCGCTTCAACAGAAGCTTCAAATTTTAAACTACCTGTTTTTGTCGCATATTTTTGAGCTGAAACAGGTACTATACCAGCAAACAAAAATAGGAGTACGATTATATTTTTCATTTTAGTGTCGATTTAATTTTCTAATAATCCGTCCGAATTCCATTTTAGAATTGCATCTATTTTATCCTGAGGCATTCTTCCAGCTTTTGGCATTTGTCCCGGAGATCCGTTTTGTCGCTGTATTCTATCTAAGAAATCAGTATTTAGTACAGCGTCTTTTACCTGATCATAGGTTTCTAAAGGTATAAGGGTTGAACCGCCACCATGGCAGGCAGTGCAATTTGCATCAACAATTGATTTAACATTTGCTTTGTAAGTAACCTTGCCAACAATTACTTTAGATTCTTGTAGGCTCTCGTAAGTAGCAGATTCACAGCTATATAATGATAGTATAATGCCGGATAGGTAAATGTATTTTTTCATATTTAATACTTTTAAAAAACTCTATATAAATTAAACCCAAAGAAAAAATCGCCTTTACCCCAATTGCCGGCAGCACTTGTTAGATAGCCACTTTCGGTCATTGATTGTGAGTTTGTAAAAAGCAACTGAAAAATATGTCCTCCGGTGTCTATGTCCAGCCCAACAGATAGTGGATTGTTATAGAAACTTGGCTTGTCAAAATTCTGAGCATATTCTAAATTAAGAGAAAGTCTTTTGGTTAATTTCAATCGTCCTCCGGCGCCCAAAGTAAATTGGTTGTCGTTTTCTATAGCAGGATTGTATAGGTTTTTGTGGATAAAAGAAGGCGCTAATTCTAAAGATATTCTCTCCGAAATTTTTCTTGAAATCAAAATTTGATTAATATAACTCAATCGGTCAGAAAACTCGATTTTAGGATAATCGTCCTTTTTTAATCCACTGTTAAAATCTATTGTACTATAGCCTACAACATCAAGAGGAAACTCATTGCTTTGTCTTAGAAGTCTAAATTTTACCGATGCTTCGTTTATTTTTAGTAAAGTATGATGTGATGCGCTTACCGAAAGCCAATCAGTTACACCATAAATACCTCCAATTTTTGTAGTTGCATCATCAAAGCCAAAAAACTCAGAGATTCCACCTTTTACTGATCCAAATCGATGAGATATTACCATGTAAAACTCTTTTTTGGCCGCTAACTTTGTAGATTGCAGAGTTATAATCTGTAAAGCTTTAAATGTAGCAGTTACGTTTTTGTCAGCCACTTGTGTCGAATCCAGACCAGACAGCAAATCCTCTTGTGCATTACTATATAGACAGATTAGTAAACTGGCTATTAAGATTATTTTTTTTTTCATATTTAGTTTTGTTGAATACTGCATTGATCAAATTTTACGACTGAGAACAAATCATCAAAACCAATACATCGTCCTTTTATATTGATCTGCTTGTTTAGGAAAGTTTTGGATGCTTTTTCATTCATTTTGCAAAATACTTTACGATCTATTACCATAGAAGAATCTGTAACTTCAGAAACTTTTCCTTCAATTTCGATTGTTTTGTTTAAGTATTTAGTGTCTGCCTTTAATGGATTGAGATTGTATTCGTTCTCTATACGTTCGGCGGTAATTGTAAGTGCTGATTTTTCATTATTGATGTCTCTGGCATCTTTATATAAAACATTCTGATAGATATAATAGGGGCCAAAACTTATTAATAATAAAACCATTACAATCTTGATTCGTGTTTTATTCATCTTGATTTTTGATTTTAAATTTTACTATAGTGTAGCAGAATCTTTTTTTATTATTTCAGATTAGCTCAATTTTACGGGAGCTAATCTGAAATTTTAGAATTCTTATATTGCCAGTGGCATGTCTTTTACAGGTACTGGCCAAACAGCCGGACTTGGGAAACTAATTCCTTTATTTGAACCTCTTACATTGGCATCCTGACCAAAATAATACAAAGGCCAACCGTTGTAAACCAGTTGCGATTTACCAAATACTGTAATAACACTAAATTTTGATTTATCAAGAATTGACGGAACAACAATTTTATCTGTTTCATAGATTGGCCAAACAGCGTTATTTGAAAAATCTGATTTCGTAAAATTGTTCTTTTTGAAGTTATCATTCTTAAAAGTATACAATGTTAATCCTTTAGCATCTGTAAAATAGGTAGTTAAGCCATCGCCAACAGTATAGTCTGATTTGTAGTTTTTACCGTCATGTCCCACAAGCTGACTTCTAACAATCATAATAGAATAGTCTGGTTTTGCAATAAACCAAATACCGCCAACTCCGTCACCAGTTGTTTTTCCGGCAGCTTCCAGTGTGTTTTTACCTCCGTTGCCATATGCATCGCTTCCAGAAACTGGAGCATAGTAGTACAATGGCCAACCTTTATAGGTTACTTGTTTTTTACCAGATGTAGTAGTTATGGTTCCAAAATCTGAGAATGTTAGTCCTGCTCCTAATTTATCTGCAGTTAAATTATCTACAACAAAAGCAGGCCATAAGGCTTCACATCCTCCTGTGCAAGATGCCTGTCCGTTTGCATCAGTTGCGAAAACATATAACGAACGTCCGGATTTATCAGAAAGATAAGTTCCCAATGTCGCACTTGTAGAAAGATTAACTTCTGTTTTTAATTCGGGAGGAGCAGGAGTAGTAGTGGGGTCACTGCTATTATCACTACTACAGCTTACGAAAAAGGTTGTTACAAAAGCAACTAAGGCGAATTTAATTTGTTTTAATTTCATTGTTTCTTTGATTAGATTAATTATAGAAAAGGGAAAAAAGATACTTTACATAAGCAGTAAAGCATATTGTTGTATTGATTGCACATCAAGAAGTGATTCAAGTTTTGATGAGTAGTTCATTCAATAATCAGAAAGGTTATTGCTACGAACTGTCATAAAAATAGAGTATCAGGTTTTTTAAGGGAGTCATCTCTTTACTGTTTTGATAGGATTCAATAGTAAAACAGCCTTGACGTAGATTACCCTACCAAAGAATTGTTATTTTATGAAAAAAAATAAGAAAAGAGGCAATGTTTTTTTCTAATCTTGCTAAAATAGCTTTAAAGTGAAACTCTAAAACTCACATTTGGAGTTCTTTGCAATGCAAATGTTTCAACTTCCTCTATAGAATTAGTTAAAGAACTTATTCTATAATATTCGCTAATTTCATTTTTTCGGTTCAGGATATTTAAGATAGATATCCCTAATTTGTACTGAATTCCCTTTGTAGTTTCCCACTTGTAAGTCGAGGAAAAGTTAACCTGCGAAAAAATATGTAAATTGGTATTATTAGGTTTGTTGTAAACCAATACAGGATTCGAATTATCTATTTGGGAGTTATCCGGAGAGGTTTTTGGCCTTCCCGAAGACCATTTTGTCCCCAAAGCAATTTTGAAATTGTTTTTTTCATAAATCCCTGCCCATGAAACCGTATGCATTACCTCAAAGTTGTTGGGGAAACTTGGGTATTCATAACTGGCAAAATGATAATTGTTATGGTTATAAGTATAACTTAGCCAAGTCAAAAAGTGATTCATTTTTTTCTGAACGAGCATTTCGGTTCCCCAAACTTCATAATCGCCGGTTATACGTACAAATTCTAACTGGTTCTGAAAACCTTGGCTTGAGGTTGTAATTCCGGATACTTTTTTATAAAAATTTTCGACATCCAATAACCAGTCATTCTTTTTGTAGAATAAGTTTAAAGATATTTGCTTACTTCTTTGAATGGGAATTGTTGTGTTATTAGAGATAATCCAACGTCTTTTTTCAATGCCAAAATAATCTTTTTGCAAATCAATAGTTTGTTGTGAATTTTGACTTTTAAGTTCCCCCAGAAGCTCTAAATTAAGATTTTTGTTAATGCCATAGTTAAACTGAATACGCGGTTCTACGATATATTTTTTAAACTTTTCGATATAATTAATTCGCGTTCCCACCTTAAAGTATATCCTCGAAATGGTATCGTTGTATTTTCCTTCTAAAATTAAAGCATGAGTTCGAAGCACGTCTTTGACTTTACGATAGAAATCAGGATTTTGTACCTGTTCTAAATTAGTAATACCAATTTCGTTGAACTGATAGCCATCGTTAAAACTAAATAGGGAGGTAATAGTATGGTTGTTTTCTAAATTGAATCCATTATTATTTACCGTGTTTTCCTGAATGACGATTTGGTTCTCAAAGGTTGTTTTTTGATTGGCTAAAAGCTCATAAGAAGAATTATAAATATTGACTTTAGTTGTATTAAAGGCATTCCAGTTTCTTCTCCACGACAAGTTTCCACCATAATTTTGTTGACGCAAAACATTATTTTCCGATCTGTTCATATCATAAAATGTGGCACTTTGAAAAACTTCAAGATTGTCTTTAATAGTAATTAAATCCAGTATCAATTGATCTTTATTTCCAATTTTTTGAGCATATTTTAGGGTAGCATCATAAAAACCAAATTTCTTGTCACTTTGGTAATTGACATTTTGTTTGTCTGAAAAATCAGTTATGGTCGTGTTTTGAAATACTTTATTGAAATATTCTTTATATGTAGGGGTTTCTACAAAATCAGTAATGGATTTACGTGCCGAAATTTCGATCGAACTCTTTTTCGAAAGATTATATTTCGCATAAATATCAGCATTAATCATATTTATTCCCGCACTAAACGAATTTTTTTCAGCAGTTTCAGGAGTAGAAGAAATTGCAACTACGCTAGAGACACTTTCTCCATAAAAAGCAGAGCTTCCGTTTTTATAAATTGAAATGGTGTGCGCCAAATTAGGATTGAAAACAGATATTAAACCAAAAAAATGTCCTGTTTGAAACATTCTTATTCCGTTCCATGAAAATAAATTCTGATCGTGTGTACCACCGCGAACATTGATACTCGATACACTTTCGTCGATGCTGTTTACACCTGGTATTTGCTGCATGGTTTGCAAAGCATCCGGTTCGATAAGTCCGGGAAGAATACTAAACTTTTTAGGTTTTATTTCAAATGAGCCATCTTTGTTCTTGGAAATTCCCGAAGCTAAAATAGCACTGGTTTTAATTTCTGCGAGCTCAGTAATTTCAGGGTCTAATTGTATTTGAAGGCAATTTTTAGAGTCAGAATTATTTGCCACAATCCTTTTAGTCAGGAATCCAACGTGGCTAATCAAAAATACATTTTCATTTTCTTTTTGAAATTCAAAATAACCGTTTGAATCCGTTGTAACCTGAGTTTTGTCAGATAAACTAATATTGGCGTTTTCAATGGGTTTTTTATCCATGTTCGAAAAGACGTATCCGCAAATTATTGGGGATTGATTTTCCTTCTTATAAATATTAATGAATTTATTGCCTATGTTTTCAAAAGACAAATTGGTGTTTTTTGCCAGATATTGCAGTTTTTGATCTAAAGAAATTGATCTCTTTGGAGGACTTAATCGCAGATCCTTAATATTATCCTCCGTATAATTAAAAGTAACCTGATGTTGTTGCTCTATATTATTTATAATTTTTTTAAAAGGCATGAGTTTCCCTTTGTCCTGAGCAAAAAGATTCAGGGCAAGGAAAAAAAGAAAAAACAAAAAATGAAATTGTTTGGGGAGCAACATTTATTTTTCGTCAAAGATTATTTTATTTTTGGAGACTTTTTTAGCCTCTAAATGATACGTTGTACTAATAATTTGCAGGGCCACATCCAGGTTTTTGGCAGGTAATTTTCCTGTAAATGCTGAGATAGTATCTTTCGAGTTTAATTCGATGGTAACATTATATTGTCTTTCAACTTCATCTAATAGTGTTCTGATATTTTCTTTATAAAAACATATTTGATCTTCCGTCCATTCTGGTTTTAATGAATTTATGATCATTTTTGTTTGTTTTCCGTTTTCGTAACTAACACCTTGACCGTGGGTTAATAAAATCTCATTGTTCGCGTAATTTACTTTTACACGTCCTTCATAACAAACAACATCAAACCTGTTTTTTCTAACTTTTACGTTAAATTGAGTTCCCAAAACAGATACTTTCCCAAGATTAGTACGCACTTCAAATCGTCGGCCTTTGGATACCCTGAAATAGGCTTCACCTTTTAATTCCAAACGTCTGTTATTGTCCCAGTTCCATTTTTTATAATTTATTTCAGAACCAGAATTTAGTACCACTTCAGATTTATCAGGTAATGAAAAAGCTGTTTTTTCGCCATAATTTGCTCTTTCGGTTTGGGTAACATAAAACTTCATTGCAAATGTAATTCCAAGAGCCAATACAAGAATTGCCGCCGCCTTAAACACCCATTTTTTGTATAAAGGAATTACTTTCGGAGCTTCTTTCTTTTGTTTAAGAATGTTGGATAATATAGCATTTTCATCCAAATCATCTATCTCTAGATGTTCTGTATAATTCTTTATCTTTTGGTATTTTTCAAAATCGGGACTTGCTTCAAATTCAGCCAATTCATCTTGCGATAAATCATTGTTAAGCCATTTTGCTAATAAGCGATTTTTTTTCATTGTACTAGTATTATATATTAAAACAATTGGAACTAAATTTACCCTACTTTTATAAATCAATTTCTTTGCGTAGACTTATCAAAGCCAAATGAATGCGCTTTTCTACTGCCTTTACACTAATGTTTAACTCGAGGGCAATTTCGCTGTATTTTTTTCCGTCAATTCGGTGCATTAAAAAAGCAATGCGTTGTTTTTCGTTTAAGTTTTCAATTGCCTTTAGTAGTTTCGACTGAAATTGTTTTTCCTCCAGAATATATTCGGGACTTTCGTTTGTTTTGTCTAAACCCGTGAAGTTTTTTTCATATCTGAGAACAACTTTCTGATGCGCAATTGCGTTGAGACTGCTATTGTTTGCAATGGTATAAATATATGATTTTGCTTTTTCAAGCGGTACCGAAGCACAATTTTGCCAAAGTTTGACAAATGCTTCCTGTGCGACATCTTCTGCCTGATCGAGATTGCCAAATTTGTAGAAAAGAAAATTCCGAAGTGCTTTTACATGACTTTTGAAAAAAGAAGAAAAAATTATTTCGTCGCAAGTATTCGATTGGTTTTTATTTGGCATTTGGATTTTCAATTTGTACGTAGCAAAAGTATTTGTTTTTATTTTAAGTAGGGTAAAAGCAAAGCTGATTGTTTTATAGAAGTATAAAATCTTATTACCTTTTGATGATTTAGTATAGAAGAGGGGGTGTGAAACCTTCTGATGCCGAATTTATTAAATAACAATTTCTTTTAATTTATTACCTTTGTAAAAATATAAATATGCTCTCCTTAAAAAAATATTTATCAATAGCAGTATTTCTGTTCCTGTTGTCTTGCCAGAGCGAAATGGATGAGCAAACTAATACTGCACAGGGAACAATTAGTAATGTTTCCCCGCTTACTACTTATCTGCAAAGGGTTGCGATGGTACAAACCGTGCAGGATAATATAATCGACAGGTCTAGTTATTGTACCATAAAACTCCCATATACAGTTACTGTTAATAATGCAAAAATTGCAGTAAATACTACCGCTGACTATCAAAAAGTAATCGATAATATTAATGCAAATAATTATGATGATGATATTGTCAAAATAGATTTTCCGGTGACAATGGTGTACTATAATTACATTGAAAAAGATATTCCGAATGAAGCCGATTTCAATTCCTTAATCGATTACTGGAATCTTTATCCTGATCTTTTATCCAAAATAAACGGACTAAATATCGATTATCCTATCACGATTAATATCTATAACAGCGCAAATCAAGTTGCGAGTTCAGCATCGATTACAGATGATCAGGCATTTTTTAATTTTATAAAAAACTTGAACGCCAGTCAGTATATTTCACTAAAATATCCAATTTCTGTACTAGATTATAACAATCAGACAAAAGTGATTTCAAATAATCTGGATTTCGAAAATGCAATAAAATATGCCATTGATTATTGTCCGGAAAATAATATTGTAGCGCTCGATTTTGTAACTGCAATAACAAATGGCTCTTGGGGAATACCTTATTATTTTACAGATTCAGATAAAACTTCGTCTTATAGCGGATATTCATTTGTTTTTAAAAGCGATAAGTCAGTAGTTGCTACCAAAGGGTCAACCACAGAAACAGGGACATGGGAAACTATAGTGCAGAATAATGTTAGAGAATTGCAGCTAAATTTCAGTTCAGAATTACTAAGTAAGCTAAATACGAATTGGAAACTTTTTGAATTTAATAATTCGCAAATTAGATTGCGTACAGTAAGCAACAGTACTAATTATCTTTATTTTGAAAAAAACTAGGTTCTGTTAAAAATGATTATTTCATTTTCTTTTCTGTTGCCGTTTTTACCAATATTATTTATAAAATCAAACGTTCCTACAGAACGTAAAAAAATGCTGTAATTATTGGCTAACGATGAAATGTTCCGATGGAACAAAACCAATAAATATAAAAATATTTGTTTATGATGACAGTGATATTTATTTTCTAATAATCATAATTAACAAACATGATGATGAGATATTGTCCACAACAATTTGTTCCATCGGAACATTTTATCGGTAGAAAAAAATGTATCGTGAGAAATATCGTCCCATTGGGACGTTTGAGAAATTGTATGCGTAATATGATGTATTTATTTTTCCCAATATTATTTAATTAAAAAGAAGAATAGCCCTTTTACAGACTATTCTTCTTTTGTTTATAATTTTAATCTTAGAATGTTTTAGTAATGCCATCTCACAAAAGCTTCCATTGCAGCATAATGTGACAATCCTAGTTGATTGTATAATTGAGCAGTTTCGCTATTTCTGTCTTCGGCTCTTTGCCAAAATTCTCGAGCATCAGTTCCCTGAAAAACAACTCCGTCCTTTTGAGATTGGTGTTTAAAGATTCCATGACGTTTTGCCAAAACCTGATCCGGACTCATTGGTACCGCCATTTCGACCTCGTCAATTCCCCATTCCTGCCAAGCTCCACGGTACAACCATAACCAGCAATCGTCCATAAATGATTTAGGTTTTAAAGCTTTTACGGCTTCAAAAACAGCGTCAAGACAAACTTTATGCGTTCCGTGTGGATCTGCTAAATCTCCCGCGGCGTAAATTTGATGTGGTTTAATTTTTTCAATTAAATCCATTGTCAATTGCACATCTTCAGGACCTAAAGGTTTCTTTTCGATCGCACCGGTTTCATAGAAAGGCAATTCCATAAAATGAATTTGTTCATCCGGTAAACCCACAAAATAACTGGTGGAACGTGCTTCTCCTTTTCTAATTAAACCTTTTAGATATCTAACTTCGGGAATATCAATTTCGCTTGCTTTTTTATTTTTTAGAAATACAATTGCCTTTTTATAAATAACTTCAGCTTCAGGACTTTTAATTCCGAATTTTTCATTGTAATCACAAACAAAACTAGCAAAGCGCAACGTTTCATCATCCGCTACAGCGATATTTCCTGAGGTTTGATAGGCAACATGTACTTCGTGCCCTTGTTCTTGCAAACGCATAAAAGTTCCTCCCATGCTGATAATATCATCATCAGGATGCGGACTGAAAATCAATACACGTTTTCTCGCCGGTTCAGCTCTTTCAGGACGGTTTGTATCGTCAGCATTTGGTTTTCCGCCTGGCCAGCCTGTGATTGTATTTTGAAGTTTATTGAATATTTTGATATTGATGTCGTAAGCAGGACCAGAATCGGCTAATAAATCGCTCATTCCGTTTTCGATATAATCAGCATCTGTCAACATTAAAATTGGTTTTTTTAGTTGAAGAGCCAATCCTAATACTGCTTTACGAGTTAGTTTATCGGTCCAGATAATTTTCTCTACCAACCAAGGTCTGTTGATTCTCGTTAGTTTTGAAGAAGCTTCTTTATCCAAAACAAAAACCGCATTATTATGTTCCTGTAAAAACGAAGCCGGAATTTGATTAGTCACTTCACCTTCTACAGATTTTTTAATAATATCTGATTTTCCTTCGCCCCAAGCCATTAAAATCACTTGTTTGGCTTCCATAATTTTCTTTACTCCAAGCGTAATTGCTGTTCTTGGCGTATTGCTCAAACCAGAGAAATCGCCACTTGCAGCAACTCTCGTTATATGATCCAGTGCCACTAATCTTGTTTTGGAATTCTGCAACGATCCAGATTCATTAAAACCAATATGTCCGTTACCGCCAATTCCCAGAATTTGAAGATCGATTCCGCCCAAAGCTTCAATTTTAGCTTCATAATCGTGGCAATAATCGGCGATTTGTTCCTTTGTTAAAAGTCCGTCCGGAACATGATAATTTTCAGGCAGAATATCGATATGATCGAACAATAATTCTTTCATAAAACGAACATAACTGTTGATCGAATTGGGTTCCATTGGATAATATTCATCCAAATTAAAACTAATTACATTCTTGAAACTTAAACCTTCTTCTTTATGTAAACGCACCAATTCGGCATATAACCCTTTCGGGGAAGAACCAGTTGCAAGTCCTAAAATGCAGGATTCGTTGTTTTCCTGTTTTGATTTGATAAGCGTTGCGATTTGTTGTGCAACAGCTTTAGAAGCTTCAGCGGAGTTTTCGAAAACAACGGTATTGATATTTTCAAATCGTTTTTCGAATCCGGTTGCTTTATCTATTGTACTTTTTATCATTTTGAGTTTATTTTATCTGTTGAGTATGATTAATTCTAAACACATAGATTCTGTGTTGATTTCTAAATAGATCTATATTTTTTATAATTAAAAGCTCCGGAGGGTTGCAATATTTATAGCTAACAGAACACGTTCGCTCCATTAGCTCCAGCGGAGCGATATCTTTGTTTTTCTTATGATTATTTTAATTTCTCCCCGATGGGGTTTCTTTAAAAATGATTAAAATTTCTATAAAAATTATGTCCCGATAGGACTTATGTCATTAAATTAAGGAAAAACCCAATGGAACAATTTGTTAAGGATAATATCTCATCACTTTGTTTTTGTTTCATCGGAACATTTCATCGGTAGCCCAATAAATAGGGCATTTTTTTACGTTCCGTAGGAACGTTTGATTTTATAAATAATAATTGGTAAAAACAGATACAGATTACATATACAATTTCTCAAACGTCCCAATGGGACGATGTTTCTCACGATGCATTTTTTTTTCTACCGATGGGATGTTCCGATGGAACACAATCTAAAATATCTTAACTTAATGTCATTTTACAAATTACCTTCAAAGGGATTGCTTTTTATTAATGGTTAAAAAATGCATAACAATCCATGCTAATAAATAGGCAGAACCACACATAATGAAGATGATATTGTAACCTGCGGTGATGTTTCCTAAAAGTTTATAATGATCGAGAATCATCCCAATGGCTAACGGAAAAAGGATTCCACCAACAGAACCCGCCATTCCGCCAATCCCCACAACGGAACTAATGTCTTTTTTAGGAAAATAATCAGATACAGTCGTAAATATATTAGCACTCCAAGCCTGATGTGCCGCTGCTGCCAAACTAATTAATCCAACTGCAACCCATATATTTTTGGTAAACTGTGCCAGCATAATTGGCAACACACAAAGCGCAATAATAAACATGGTTGTTTTGCGGGCTCTTTGTACATTCCATCCTTTTTTTATGAGATAAGAAGATAAAAATCCGCCGCCAATACTGCCAATCGTAGTTGCGGTATAAACAATTACCAAAGGCAAACTTGGCTTTTTTAAATCGAGATTAAAGGTTTCGGAGAAATAAGAAGGCAACCAGAATAGGAAAAACCACCAAACCGGATCTGTCAATAATTTCCCGAAGATGAAAGCCCAGGTTTGCTTTATTTTGAATAATGCAGTCCATTTTACCGGAACTTCTGTTGCCAAAACAACTTCATTATCACTGTGGATATAATCGAATTCTTCTTTGGATATTTTTTTGTGTCGGGCGGGAGTTTCATAGAACTTCCACCAAAAAATCAACCAGATAAAACCAACCGCTCCCGTAATAACAAAAGCTTCCTGCCAACCGTAAGCGCCCAGAATTGCCGGAACCATAATAGGGGCAACCACAGCGCCAACATTGGCTCCTGAATTGAATATTCCTGTAGCAAGAGCACGTTCTTTTTTAGGAAACCATTCGGCTACGGATTTTATTGCAGCGGGAAAATTTCCTGCTTCTGCAACTCCTAAGCCAACTCGAGCTAAACCAAATCCAAAAGTACTTTTTGCAAACGCATGCGCTACTGCAGCAATACTCCAAAAAAACACAGATACAGAATATCCCAGTTTTGTTCCTATTTTGTCAATCCATCTTCCAAAACCCATAAGACCAATGGCGTAGGCTGCCGAAAAAGCCATAACGATATTGCTGTAATCAGTTTCTGTCCAGTTGAATTCTTTCTCTAATGTGGGTTTTAATAATCCAATTACCTGTCTGTCGATATAGTTTATGGTTGTACCAAAAAACAATAAGGCAAGAATGCCATATCGAACTCTTTTTTGTGAAGCTATATTCATTTTAAGAGTTTTTACAAGATTGGATTAAAAGCATCACTTTTGAGATATAATCTGAAAATGCTTCAGAATTGTTTTCTTCAATCAGATTCGATTTTATGAGTTTACTTCCCATACCTACAGCCGAAACGCCTGCACCAAACCACGATTTTAGATTTTGTCTTTCCGGTTCAACTCCGCCGGTTGGCATAAACAAAAGATCCGGAAAAATGCCTTTTATGGTTTGTATATAAGAAGAACCCACTAAATTACCCGGAAATATCTTAACCAATTTTGCTCCCAATTCCTGCGCCTGATGAATTTCTGTAGGCGTTAAACAACCGGGAATCCAAGCTAAATTGTGATCTGAAACTACTTTTGCAACTTCGGGAGAAACGATTGGACTTACGATAAAATCGGCTCCAAGTGCGATAAATTTTTTGGCTTGTTCGGCGGTTTTTATAGTGCCAATTCCAAGCAACAAATCAGGCATTTGTTGTTGCGCGATTATCTTTAACGCCTCGAAATTTTCCAAGGCATTTTCACCTCGATTTGTATATTCTAAAACTCTAATACCAGATTGATATAAAGCTTTTAATATGTTTATACTTAAATCTTTACTTTCATTGTAATATAAAGGCAACAAACCCGATTGAGTGATTTGTTGAATAACATTTTCTGTCTTATTCATTTTGCTTTATTAACTGTTCGATTTCTTCGACTTTGGATGTTGTTGCATCTCCTTTTATGAATAATTTTTGATAGGCCGCTCTTGCTGCAAAATCTACTATTTGCTGTGATTCTTTTTGATGTAGGATTCCGTAAATAAGTCCTGCCATAAAACAGTCTCCGGTTCCTACTTTGTCAATGGTATTTGTCGCAAAAAGAGTTTCGCTTTTGTAGATATTTCCGTTTTGATATAAGGCTGCAAAATACTTTACGCTTTCTTCTTCGCTAAAGCGAAAGGTGTTTGCAACCGTTTTACAATTCGAATATTTTGACAAAATTTCTTCAGAAGTAACTCGGGCTTGCTTCACTAAATCAAGATCATTTTCAGATTCTATCAATTTTGGATCAATTGCTATTCCCAACATTTTTTCGGCAGACCAGATATTTCCCATAATTACATTTGCATAACTAGCCAGCTTTGGCATTACTTCTTTAGGATTCAAACCATATTTCCAGAGTTTTTCTCTGTAGTTTAAGTCCAATGAAATTGTTATCCCTTTTTGTGTAGCCGCAATTAAGGCTTCTTCGCAAAGCGCTGCAACATCTGTATTTAAAGCGGGAGCAATGGCTGTAAAATGAAACCAGGAAACGCCTTCAAAAACTTCATCCCAGTTGATACTTGACGGTTTTAATTCTGAAAAAGAAGAATATTTGCGATCGTAAATTACGCCAGCATTCTTAACATCAGCGCCTTGATTAAGATAATAAGTGCCAATTCTTTCTCCGGATTTAATAACCGAAGTGGTATCAACGCCCATTTTATTATAATATTCAAGAATCGTATCTGACAAAAAATGATCGGGCAGGGCAGTACAATAGGCAACCGGAACATTCCATTTTGCCAATGCCAATGCAACATTACTCTCTGCACCGCCAATATAAGCCGACATATCTTGCTGCTGAGGGAAATTTTCCCCCATACTGTATCTCAAAAGGATTTCGCCAAAACAAAGAACTTTACCCATGATAAATTAGTCTTCGTTTGATGGTTTACCTATTGTAGCCAGAATTCCTCCATCGACATAAACGATATGCCCGTTTACGAAATCACTTGCTTTAGAACTCAAAAATATCGCCGCACCTTGCAAATCCTCAGGATCTCCCCAACGACCTGCTGGAGTTCTGCCAATAATAAATTCATTAAATGGGTGTCCGTTTACTCTAATTGGTGCCGTTTGACTTGTCGCAAAATATCCCGGACCAATTCCGTTTGTCTGGATATTGAATTTAGCCCATTCTGTAGCCATGTTTTTCGTTAGCATTTTTAATCCTCCTTTTGCAGAAGCATAAGCACTTACAGAGTCTCTGCCTAGTTCGCTCATCATAGAGCACATGTTGATGATTTTTCCACCTCCTCGGCTGATCATTCCTTTGGCAACATTCTTAGAAACTATAAAAGGCCCAGTTAAGTCTACTTTTATTACCGCTTCAAAATCTGCGACTTCCATTTCTATTATTGGAGTTCTCTTGATAATTCCAGCATTGTTGATTAAGATATCGATTGGGCCAACTTCGGCTTCGATTTTGTTTATTGCAGCGATTACGGCAGCTTCATCCGTAACATCAAAAATATATCCGTAGGCTTCGATTCCTACAGATTTGTATTCAGCAACAGCATTATTTACTGCTTCTTGCGAAGAGTGATCGTTTACAACAATTTTTGCTCCGGCATGTCCAAGTCCTTTTGCCATTGCCATTCCCAGACCATGAACTCCGCCCGTAATAAGTGCTGTTTTTCCAGTTAAATCAAATAAGTTAATTGACATTTTTTTTCTTTTTTTTGGTTAATAGTAATCTGATATTTTTATTGAATTGTCTCCTGTTGTAGCTCAGTGTGACACAATTCCTTTGTGATCTCAAAGCAAAGCGCAATTCATAAAACTTTGTGAACTTTGCGTAATCCTTTGCGAACTTTGCGGTAAAATTTTCTTTGTCGAGTTACTTACGAGGCTTCGACTCCGCTCAGCCTGACAAGCAGTACATTCTTTTCAAAAAAGACATGATTATGGCTGTCAACTACAATTTAATGTGCTGATTAAGTGTTTTTATCTAAAGTTTTTATTTATCTACTCGTGAAGCTTTATTCTACTTTTACAATTAGTGGATTCTTTACTTTTTGATAGAAATTATCCAAATAATTGAACCATTGTTTAGCATCGGTAATTTTTGCGGCTTTGTTCCATGCAGCTCCTGTGTAGTACACAATAGGTTCATTATTGGTCACAGTAGTTTTGGCTAAAATTTGCGTGTTGGTTGCAAACATATTTTTTACAGGTTTCGTTAATATAGACCCAACTCCTGTAGTTCCATCTTCACCAAATGTTGGTTCCCAATACCCCATAATACCTTGTTGCTCGTTTAAGGAAATAACTCCGGCTTCGGCTCTTTTGCTTAAACCAACTACAACATCAAGAGATTTTACGCCTTCAAAAGTATAAGTGTTTTCAACTCGATTAAGCTGAGAACCTGCATCAATAGAAATAACTTTTATAGCTTTTACTTTGATTCCGCCAGCATCCCAAGCATCATAAGACAGTTGAAATGTACTTCTTAAAGGACCGTTATCAAACACTTTCCATTGGTGATAATTCGCTGAATAGCGAATGTTGTCTTTTACAAATGGTGCCATATTTCCTGCGCCTAAAGTTGGGCCAACATGATAATAATCCATTCCATCACCGGCGTCTATGTGATAATTTCCTCGTTTGTAGCGGTCGTTAATCACCATTTTATTGGTTCTTTTTACCCAAACATCAAAACCTGAAGCGTCTTCACTAGTTTTCTCTATGGCTTTTCCATAAGCGCGAAAAGCTATTTGATCATTTTCCCAGGCAAAGTCATCTTTGCGTTCCGGTACATAACGAGCATAGGTTTTGGTTGCAAAAGTTTCCGGTTTTCCTTTTTGAATTGTTAGTGTAAGCGTTGCTTTTGCTTTAGCATCAACCTGAACCAATAAATTTTGAATTGTAGCATTCCCGCGATGCTCTAACTGAAAAGGAATTTGCTTTTTTGTAGCCTGATTAATCACCACAAAATTGGCAGTATCGATTTGCGGATAACGCGCTAAAATAGTTTCCCATTTTATAGCTACTACTGCTTCTTTTCGTTCCAATGCCGAATTATTCTGAATTGTAACAGTAGCTTTTGTTTGTGCCAAAATGCTCAATGGCAATAGAAAAGCAAGGCAAGTGAAGAGTTTTATAATTTTCATATTCAATTATTTTAAATCGTTAATAGCGCAGTGGTCCATATCTCCATAATCTAAATTTTCACCCGCCATTCCCCAGATAAAAGTATAATTTGAAGTTCCCGCTCCAGAGTGAATTGACCAGTTTGGTGAGATTACGGCTTGCTCATTTTGCATCCAGATATGTCTGGTTTCCTGCGGTTGTCCCATAAAATGGCAAACACTTTGGTTTTGTGGTACTTCAAAATAAAAATAAGCTTCCATACGTCTGTCATGCGTGTGTGCCGGCATGGTATTCCAAACGCTTCCTGATTTTAATTCTGTCATTCCCATTTGAACCTGACAAGTTTGTACCACACTGTTTACGATTAGTTTGTTGATAATGCGGTGGTTTGCCGTTTCCATTGTTCCTAATTCTACAATTTCGGCGTCAGCTTTGGTTACTTTTTTAGAAGGATAAGTATGGTGTGCAGGAGCAGAGTTTAGATAGAATTTTGCTGGAGAGTTTGCATCTACAGATTCAAATGCAACTTCTTTTATGCCTTTTCCAAGATATAAAGCTTCTTTAAAATCCAGTTCAAATTGTTCGCCGTCAGCGGTAATAATTCCTTTTCCGCCTACGTTGATAATTCCTAATTCTCTTCTTTCAAGAAAATATTGAGCTTTTAAATCATCAGGATTTGGCAAGCTTATTTTTTGATTGATTGGCATTGCACCGCCAATAATATATCGGTCGTAATGTGATAAAGTTAGTTTTACCTGATCTGCGATAAAGATAGTTTCTATTAAAAAATTCTCGCGTAATTCTTCGGTATTCATTTGTTTTGCCTCTTTCGGGCTGACAGCAAAACGACTTTCAAAATTGGTATTCATAATTATTTGGTTTATTGTAATTTCAGTTTTTAGACTGTATTTATATATTAATTTTCATCATTTAATTTTGCCAGATATTCGCTTGGCATACAGCCGTAATGCTGTTTGAATGCCGTAGAGAAATACGAGGGCGAGTTAAAACCACACATATACGTGATTTGTGCAATTGTATAACGTTTGCTTTGCATGAGTTCTACAGCTTTTTTAAATCGGATTCTCTTTATGAAATCCATCGCAGATTCTCCCGTAATGGCTTTTAGTTTTAGATACAAATTCGATCTGCTCATTCCGATTTCTTTACTAAACTGATCTACTGAAAATTCCGAATCAGCCAAATGATCTTCGACAATTTGAATTGCATGTTTCAGGAATTCTTCGTCAAGCGTATTAAAAGCAATATTCTCCGGAACCATTTCTTTTCCAACAGAATAATACTCTTTCAAGCGTTTACGAGATCTTAACAGATTCGTGATTTTTGCAGCCAATAATGGTGTCGAAAAGGGTTTTGTAATATAATCATCCGCACCCATTTCGAGCCCTTTTAGTTGCTGACTGGTTTCATTTCGAGCGGTTAAAAGCATCAACGGAATGTGCGATGTATTGATGTTTTGTTTTACTTTTTTACAGAAGTGTAAACCGTCTAATTCCGGCATCATAACGTCGCTGATAATAAGATCAAACGGTTGGATTTCTAAAAGATCCAGTGCCATCTGACCGTCAAAAGCCACGGTAACATCATATATTTTGCTGAAATAATCCTGTAAATAATCCAGAATTTCTTTGTTATCATCTACAATTAAAAGCTTGATTGGCTGATCTCTTTCGATTATTTCATTTTCTTCCGGTAATAAAGAATCGTCTGTTTCAAGTTCATTATCAGAGATAATCGACAAGTCGTAAGCAGATTCTTCTACATGCTGATCATTTTTATAAATCTGATCTGACATTGGAATCGTTACAGTAAAAACACTTCCTTCCTGCATGGTACTTTCGGCAGTAATTTCGCCATGATGCAATTCAACCAAACGTTTTGTAAAGGCCAATCCAACACCGGAACCCAAATTCATCTCGCGATTATTTACCTGATAGAAGCGGTCGAAAACCTTAGACAAATCTTCTTCGCTAATTCCGACACCCGTGTCAGCGACCTTAATTTGTACCATATCATTTTTCTTAATCAGTTCAACATGAATTGTCTGACCTGCTTTGGTATATTTAAAAGCATTTGATAAAAGATTGAATAGAATTTTTTCCATTGCATCTTTATCAAAATAAAATAACAATTGTGGTTCTTCTGAATGATACGTATAATGAATGCTGTTTTTCTCTGAAAGCGGCTTAAACGATTCAAAAATTTCCTGTGTAAAACTTACAATATCGTCTTTGCCCACTTTAAGTTGTCGGGTTCCCATTTCGGTTTTTCTAAACTCAAATAATTGGTCAACTAAGTTGTAAAGCCTTTTGGCATTGATGAACATTAATTCGTGTTTCTTTTTGGATATCTTATCCGCAAATGGCATTTTTAATAATTCTTCTAATGGTGCTAAAATCAAGGTTAAAGGTGTTCTTAATTCATGTGATACATTAGTAAAAAAGTCCATTTTTACCTGATTGATATAACTCACACGTTCTTTGTCAATTCGTTCCAATTTTAATTGCTGAACGGCATTTATTCTTTCTTTTATAATTTTAAAACCAATATATGCCGCTGTACCAATGATTGTAAGCAATAATAGAGAAAACCATATTGTTTTGTACCAAGGTGCAAGAATGATAATTTTCAGGCTTCGAACAGCGCTCATTTCACCATTTGGACCAATGGCTTTGATCTGGAAATTGTATTTTCCGGCTGGTAAATTACTGTAACTAACTTTCAATTCGTCCGTTCGCTGCCAGTCTTTGTCGATTCCTTCTAATTGATAATAGTAATGTGTTCTATTGGAAGAAATGTAATTGAATGTATTAAAAAAGATACTGAATTGTTTGTATTCAGGTCCAATTTCCAATTCACTGGTTTGGTCGATATGTTCTTCGAGAATGTCTGTTTCATCAGCAACGGCGACGTTTTTATTTAAAACTTCTAAAGCTGTAAAACTCAATTTTAGCGGAAGCGGACGTTGTTTTACCATCGAAGGATAGAAATAAGAAACCCCTTTGATTCCGCCAAAAAGTAGCATTCCGTCTTTTGCTTTATAGAAAGAATAATCGTTGAATTGCTTGTTTTGTAAACCGTCACTTTCGTCAAAAGTCTGAACAGAACCTTTGTCGGGATTAAACTTGATTAAGCCGCTGTTGGTTGAAATCCAAAGGTTTCCATCGTCATCAGGAAGTATTCCGTAAATGGTTTCTTTAACGAAATCTTTTCTGGCACTAAAACTAATAAAGGATTCCTGCGTTTCATCATACAATCGCAAACCTTCTCTGGTACCAATCCAGATTCTTTGTTTTTGATCTTCGGTAACACAATTTACAATATCATCACTTTGTTTTCCGTGTCCGATGTTTCCAAATAACATTGTATCGGGATAAAAAAGCGTTACTCCGTTTGTGGTTCCAATCCAGATACGATGTCTGCTGTCTTCAAAAAGAAACGTAATATCATCAGATGTAGGACGTTTTCCGGCTTTGTCTAAATGAATGTGTGTAAAAGATTTTGTTTCCGGATGAAACTGATCTAAACCAGATCTTGTTCCTACCCAAATTCTGCCTTTTGAATCTTTTAATAAGCTGTAAACTAAATCTCCTGCAATCGTATTTGGATTATTTTCGTCGTGGCGAAAGCGTTGTGCAGAACCCGTATTTGGATTCAGTAAATTCAATCCGCCGTTATGAGTTCCTATTAAAACATTTCCATTATCATCAAATTCAATGGCTTTTATATTGTTCGAACTTAAACTGTTTGGGTTGTTTTCGCTATTCGAATAATAACTAATTGTATTGGCATTTTTGTTCCAATAATTCACGCCTTTGTCATTACTTCCAATCCAGAAATTACCTTTTGCATCTTGTTTAATAACGCCAATTACTTCGTCATTTAAGGATGGTTTTCCAGAGTTTTGACTCAAAAGATTGAACTTAATATCATTTTTATGGTAGTAATTTAAACCTCCATAATACGTTCCCAACCAGATTCCGTTTTGTTTGTCTTTAAAAAAACAACGAACCGAATTTTGACTAATCGTATAAGGTTGAGATATTTGATGGTAATAATTTGTGAATGACTTTTGGCTCGGATTAAAAATAGAAAGCCCTCTAAAAGTTCCCATCCAGATGTTTCCTTCTGTGTCTTTTCCAACACATCTGATATTATTGTCTGCAATGCTATTGTTTGTGGCGCTGTGAAGCAGGGAAGTCGTCTGTCCGTTTTCAGGATTGTATTGAATTACGCCTTCGCCTTCGGTGGCAACCCATAATTTTTTCCCGTCTACATAAACATCATTAATATAAGGTCTTTTTGCGCCTAAATTAATTTTTATCAGTTGATGATTTTTGGCTTGCAATTTAAAAAGACCGACATCTGTACCCAGGATTATTTGCTTTTGCCAAAGTCCTATATAAGCGATTTTTTTAATTTCGTGTGAAGAAGCGCTAAACCTGATTGCTGTAAAATTTTGACTTTCGGGAGAAAGAACAAATACTTCGCCCGTAATCGAGGTTGCCCAGATTTTATGTGTGCTGTCTTCGGTTATGGATGAAATATACCATTCGCCAATACTACGCGGAAGCTGATAATTTGTAAAACTGTCGGTATTGTAATTGTAAACGCTGATTCCCTGATTGCCGCCAACCCATAATTGCCCTTTATGATCGGTAAACAAGCTTCGAATGTAATAGGATTGCAAACTGTTTTTGACATTTTTGATTGGTCGATAAACTTTGAAACCCTTGCTGTCATGGCGATTTAGTCCGTCCTGGGTTCCAATCCAGATAAAACCAAGTGTGTCTTGCTGAATGGCAAAAACGGAACTTTGCGACAAGCCTTTATCGACCGAAATAGTACGAAAATAACGGTCTTGTACTTGTCCCTGGCTTTTTATTGTAAAAAAGACGGTTAACAAAAGTGCTATTATTGCAATCTTTTTTCTCATGTTTATTCTTGTTTTTCATCCTGCAAGGTTTTCTAAACCTTGCAGGTATTACAATCGTACTTTTTTCGTTTTTCAATTTTCTGAAATTAGACTTGCTTTTCTTTGTCTTGAAATCTATACCTACAAGGTTTTGAAAACCTTGCAGGAGAGAAATCCTATTTAAAAGCAAAATCAGCTCTAATTTAAAGAAAAAGTAAACATCTTATCTCGTTTAATTTTTATCATATTTTGCAACATCCGGCAATTCGTCGATTGCTTCTTGTTTGTTCACTTTTGAACCGTTCATTTCTAATAGTACAGAGCTTCCGTCAATTTTAGGTGAATATGTTTTTCCTTCAAATTTAATTGGCAGATTTCCATAGCTAAACAACGATTTGGCTGTTTTACCATTGATTTGCAATCCAGCAGGTTTTTCGCCGTCTAATTGCGCCTGAATGTCCCAATCTCCAACCTGAAAATGTGATAAACCATTGTTATCTGAGATCGTTTTAATAACTTCTGTTTTGCCGTCTTTAATTTGAATTATGGTTAAATATCTGAATTTTTGTTTTGCTTCAGAAGTGATTCCGGCGTGCCATTGGTCTTTAAAATCTTTGATTTCACCTTCGTCATTTGTAACTTTATTCCAGTTTACCGCGGCTTCGTAAAATTTGTTGTGTACAGCCATTTTCAGCGGACTATTGGCAAAAACACTTGCATTTACATTTCCTAAATCTGTTTTTACAATGAAGTTTTGTTGTTTGGCATTTGCCGAATTTTCTCCTTCAATTGTATAATACGGACAATGAAATTGAGTCGTCCATTTTACTGGAGTTTTAGCTTCTAATTCGTCGTACAAAACAATATATCCGCCTTCTAATTGCAACATGTGTCTGCGGTATAAAGTTACGCCAGATTCTCCATAACCGTTTGCTTTGCTTGGTACAACGTTAATTTGTTTGAATCTGTCCAACCAGAATTCACTTTTTATTTCGCCATAAGCGTTACTGGCATCTCCCAAAGCATATTGAATTCGTTGTCCCGAAATTGCTCTCGGAATCCATCCATAACCTTCTTCGCCAAGTTTCTGATTTAAACTATCAGCTAAAATCGTGTTGTAAGCTTTTGAAGTTCTATAGTATAAAAGATTGTGTTTGTCGCTAAAATTGCTGTAATAACCCGTTCCGCCAAAGATTACTTTTCCTTTATAATTAATGGTAAAAGCATTTTGAGAAGCGTGTCCGTGTCCGGAAGATCCAAACGGACTGCTGAACAAATAACTGCTTAGGGTTTTATCGGCTTTAGCCAAATCTTCATGCATGGCGACTACACCAACATCGCCAAATTTGCGTGTTTTAGGCAGGTTTTCTGGTGAAGTTGTTTGTAAATTTCGGTTTGGTTTATAGTTTAATGATCTAAAGAATAAGAAATCATCTGTACCGTGATAGTAGCTTGGATAATCTCTTTTTATTTCGCCAACATACCAGTTTAAATACGGATTATTCATTCTGTAGGTAAGTGCATCTGCAAACCAGGCTTCGCCTTTTACGATATATGGAATATTCTCCCACATGTCACCTATAGCGGTACTTGCAGCGCCACTTGGATGTGTGTACATCATATAATACGGAAGGTTTTCCATCCATGGCAATTTAAAATAATCGACTCCGCTAAAATCACCAAACATTTGAGATAAGTAGACAATCGACTTAAAGTTTACTCTGAAATAGCCATTTCCTTCATGCCAGCCACCGTCTGTTGTACCTAAAACAGGGAATCGTGCTGACCAGACTTCGTACATATACGTAAGCCATTCTTTTGCCTCAGGAACATCATTAATTACGGCTACAGTTGCAATTGCAAGGTTTCGAAGCGTAATTTGCCAAACGTGATTGTCGCTTACATGTAATTCAAAACGGTTTGGTAAATGATTATAAACTCTGCGACCTCTAATGGTTATAACGTTTTTGAATTGTTCTCTTTCTTCGGGAGTTAAAAACTCATATCCTGCATCATAAAACCAACCTAATGCTTCGAGTACGGCGCCGCTTGTAAAATCATCTCCTGTTGCTAATCCGTCAGGATTCATGTTAGCGATATTTAAAGCTCTGCGTTTTGCATCGAGGATAAAACGTTTGTCTTTTGTAAGTTGATAAGCGATACAAAGATTGCGAACCGGATTTCCGACAGCATCACCAAAACCGTGATACATTCTTTCGATAATGATCTTTTTCTCTAGTTTGTTTTTGCCTGTTGTATCAATTACTCGTTGTGGTTTTTCTGTTGGAAGTGGGGCTTCCATTAGCTTTTCTGCGAAAGCAATAAATTTTTTAGCTTCGGGATTATCCAGATTATTGCGATAAAAATCTTCACCAATACGGTTCATATCCCACAAAAGCGGATGTGAGCCTTCGCTTCTTTTTAAAACGGCACTTATTGGTGGTGAAACTTTTTGACCGGCATATTTTGCATCAACCACAAAATCGTAAACAGGCGACCATGTCCATTGGCTGCTTCCTTTTAAAGCGTAAGCATATTTCCAATACCATTTTCCGGCTTTTAATGCCTGATGTAACGGATAAACTGCCCAACGCTGTTCTGGGCTGGTAAGCAAATCTTTAGTGAAGCTTTTGTCGCTTGCCAGCATTATTTTATAACGAATATTGCCAATATTTGGATCTTCTGGAATTTCGCTGCCGCTTTCCATTGGTTTAACCATTTCCTTACCATTTGTTGCTGGCCAAAGAAGGGCAGGAGCATTGGTTGGAACCGTTATTCCGTTTACCGGATAAGGCCATTCACGAACTCTTGAATGTAGTTTTTCTGCCGTCAGCTTTATAGTTGCCGATTGTTGTTGGCTGAAAACAGACAAGCTTATAATGGTGAATACTAACGTGAATAATTTTTTATTGATCATGATATTTTTTTCTTTTAAGCGAATTATAATCCTGAATTGAATTTATCTCCATTGTTTTTGCACCATTGTTTTAAATATTGACGCATGGCAATTAATTCTTTTTTGTATGTTTTGTTTACCGCCAGATTGGTGATTTCACCTGGATCTGTAGTTAAATTGAAAAGCTGTTCTTTTAATTCGCCTTTGTTGTAAACAATGTATTTATAATCTTTTGTGATTACGGCACGTCCGCTAATGTTTAGAAGTTCTTCGTTATCGGCAAAATCTGTTTCGATGACTAATGTATCTCTTAGTTTTTCTTCCGGATTTTCTATTTTTTTGCTGATGTCAATTCCTCTTAAATAAGAAGGTTTTGGAACTCCGGTAAAACCACAAATCGTTGAGATAATATCGGTGCCGTTGCAAACTAATAAATCATCAGTTCTTGGTTTCCATTCGCCAATTTTCGAAATTATAAAAGGAATTTTAGCCGACTCTTCGTATAATATTTGCTTCTGATTCCAGCTGTGTCCTGCATAACCGTCTCCGTGATCTGCTGTAAAAATGATAATGGTGTTTTTCTCGATGTTGTACTTTTGTAAAGAAGCAAGAACCATTTCGATATAACTGTCTACTTTTTCTACCAATCGGTTGTACGCCCAGCGGTATTGTCGCCATTGATCCCGATTCCAGTTTACCGTTGGATACGTTCTAAAACTTACTTTTTGCTGATCGCGAACAATTTTTGGTTCATTGTCTGGAATTTTCCAGTTGGCTGGTAATTGCGGACATTGATCTGCGGGAGGTGCTTTTTCTAACACATCCATTTTTAAATCTTCGTCACGTGCCCATTCGCAAATATCATGTGGATTCAAAAAGGAAGCTACGAGTAAAAATGGTGTGTTTTTATTTTCTTTAATAAATCTGGCACAGAAAGAAGGTGTTGCCGCATCATTATAATCCTGAAAATTGGTGTTTTCGATGTATTCAAAACCATGCTGGTTTTTCTTTGTGGTAGGAACGGGAAGATGCCATTTGCCTACATAACCGGTTTTGTATCCTCCGTTTTGGAAAATTTTTCCCATCATTAATAAATCTTCCGGCCATTGTCCGTCTTTTTCGGGAGCGTTACCTATAAAACCTGTTTCAAAAGGCATTTTTCCGCTCATTATGGCAGAACGTGACGGAGAACATAATGGCTGAGCACAATAAGCTTTTGTAAAACGTACTCCGTTTTGTGCCAGTTTGTCCATTGCGGGCGTGTGCAAATCAGTATTTCCGGCAATGCTCATTGCATCAGCGGTTTGCTGATCGGTCATGATGATTAGAATATTAGGACGCGCAGTGGTTTGTGCGTTACTTAATACCGGAATATTTAGTACTCCTAATAGACATAGAATTATTATGTTTTTTTGAAACATCATATCTACCTAATTTTAATAGATTGGTTTTTGGTTTTGTAAAGTCTTAAATGAAGGAACGAATTTACTCAACAACCTTTTATTAAGGTTTTGAATTTGTGTAAAATGATATTAATTTTAGCTAAAAGCCTTTGAAATAGGTATAGTTGAGGAATAATCTCGCAATCCCGATAACTATCGGGAGCGAAGTCGCAAAGTTTTTTTACGCGGATTGTGTAGATTTTTTTTTTGGCCACGAATTGCACGAATCAGCACGAATTTTTAATTTTTGAAATTTGCCAATCTTTGTAGAGTTCCGTGTGTGATTCCTCGCTTCTCGGAATGACAAAAATGTACGGACTAACGTTGTCGATTCGTTTAATTACCAGAACACAGTTGAAAATAATTCGTGCAGATTCGTGCAATTACTTCGTCTGTTCGCTCTTTCAGGCTCGGGTCGTGGCAGAAATAACCACAAAAAAAGACGCAAAGAATATAAAAAACTTTGCGCCTTTGCGAGATTATACTTTTAATTTATGCGTTTTTAAACTTTTGAAATGCATTCGCGCAAGCCCCCAATAATCCGGCTTTATTACCTAAATCTGCCGATACAATTTTGCTATGGGCAAAAGAAATAGGAAGCGCACCTGCTTTTACTCTTTGTGTTAGTTCATCAATATAAAACTGACCTGCTTCGCTGATACCTCCGCCAATAATTACTTTCTGCGGACTAAATATGTTTACAAAATTGACGATTCCGGCAGCTAAATAATCGAAATGATGCTGCATGGTTTTCACCGCATGATCTTCTCCCGAAAGGTATTTTTCGATAATGGTTTTGCCATCGATATTTTCGTCAGCTGCTGTGTTCTGAGTTTTGTAATAGTTGATTAATGCCGTAACAGATGCGTAAGTTTCTAAACATCCGCGTCCACCGCAATTGCATAATATTCCGTTTTGCTGAATTACAGTATGTCCTAATTCACCGCCACGATTTTTGAAACCGCTGTAAAGTCCTTTATTAATCATAATTGCTCCGCCAATTCCGGTGCCAATAGTTAGAAAAACAGCATCGGTACTGTCCTTTGCTGCGCCGTAAATTAATTCGGCAAGACCCATTAAGTTCGCATCATTATCAATTACAATATTATGTCCTGTACGATCTTTCAGAATTTTACCTAATGGTAATTGCTCAAAACCGGGTAAATTAACACCTCCGCCAATAATAACATCATCTTCGATGAGACCGGGAAAGCCAATTCCGATACCTACAATTGGTTCTTTTAATTGATCTGTACATTGTTTAATGGCGTCAATCATCAAGTTGATGATTTCTGCTTCGGTTTTAGCTTCTTTTAAGGATACTATAAACGAAAATAAAATTTCTCCCAATTCATTAACAACACCACATTTAAGTGAAGTACCACCAATATCTATCCCAATTGCATGTGATTTTGACATTTGTGTATCATTTTTGGCAACCATAATACTCCTTTTTATTTTATTGTTTCTTTTCTCTTACAAACGATTAATGCAGAACTATGTTCTGCATTAACGTCCATAAACTTATTCATTTCTAAATAAATTCCAATCATTTTTTTAGGTCTTTTTGATCTTTATTGTTAAAAAAGTAAGATTGTCTTTTTTCAGTGCTTATGACTTTTATAAGTTTTAATAGTTTGGATTTTGGCGTGTAATATTTTTATTTACATCTGTTTCATTTTGTGGATAAGGATATAATTCATGTTTACCGGTTACAAAATTGTTAATTGATGGATAGAAATAGTTGGAACGGATTAATTTAACCGCCGCATTTGTTTCGATTATTTTATCAGACAAAATTCCCCATCTAATTAAATCGGCTCTGCGTAATCCTTCTCCGGAAAGTTCCATGGCTCTTTCTTTTTGTAAAGCTTTAAGAAATTCGGCTTTGCTTAATCCTGATTTAAGATTAATTTGGGTTTGCGTTGGTTTTGTTAAAAGTCTTGCTGTTGCTGTTGCTCCAGACCCTTTTCCGTTTGTGCTGGTAATAGTTACTGTTGGTACAGAAGTGTATCCGTCACCAGAACGCAACATTGCAGTTGTACCAATACTGCCACTTGCAAGTGTTACTACCGCTGCCGAAGCATCAGAACCACCACCGCCTGTAATTGTTATTAAAACATTTGCTGCTGCAGTATATCCGGTACCTTTATCTACAATATCAATAGCGATTCCGCTTCCTTGAATATCTGCTCCAAAACCTCTTCTTCTTACTTGATTTATAGCATCATAAGCAATTGGATTTGGACCTTCATTTAATTCATTTTCTACTTCAGCTCGCATTAAAAGCAAATCAGAATAACGCATAACAACCCAATTAATATGCGTGTAAACTCTTTCTGCAGTTGCATTAGTCTGATATTCACGGCTCCATTTAGCAACCGTCCAACTTTCATCTTGTCTTGCCGTTAAAAGCGCAACTTTATTTCCTAACGCATTTATGGAATAGGTTGCAATCGAAAAATCTCTTCTTTGATCTTGCGGATCAAAACTATTATAAAATGGTTTTGGAACTAAACATCTTGCAATATTCGACGGATAAAAACCATTTGCTGTAGTTGGTCCGTTGAAATTTCCAACCCACGATGCATTTCCTATGTTTCCTGACGGATTGTAAAAAGCAACCTGAAAAATGTTTTCAGTTGGTTCTAAAACATGCTGACATTGGTTTTTAAATACTTTAGCATAAGACGGATTTAATTTATACGGATTTTGAGCCATAACGTCATTAATTTGTTGTTGTGCTAATCTGTAATAGTCTTTATAGTTATCCGGACGCTTCATGGTTCCCTCTGTATTTAAAGAATATCCTCCGGCAAATAAAGCAATTCTTGCCAGCATTGATTTGGCTGCCCATTTGTTGATACGTTCATCTGTAGGTGTTGACTCAGGTAAAACAAGAGCAGCTTCCTGCATGTCTTTTATAATTTGAGTGTATATTTCTTTACGATCCACAAGAGCTCCTTTTAGATTATCTCCTGATTGTGAACTTTTGGTTTTAAAAGGAACATCGCCCCATAAACGAACAAGTTCAGAATAATAAAACCCGCGCAAGAATTTAGCTTCACCAATTAATCGGTTTAATTGCTCTTTTTGATTATCAGTTCCATTGCCATAAAGTGTCATTTGAGGTATTTTCTCAATGACTACGTTTGCTCTGTCAATTCCTTCATAAAGTTTGCTCCATGAATTGTAAAAAGCGATCGTTTGAGAGATTCCCTGATAATGCGCAATTGCTCTCCAATCGTCAGCGCCTTCTCCGCTCATTTGTACAATATCAGTATCTGCATCAAACATTAATGAAATATTCCATCCATAACTATCCATCGACGACATTGCTTCGTAAACACCCAATGTTGCCATGGTAGCTTCGTCTACATTTTTGAAAAAATTAGCTGTGGTGAAATAAGAATAAGGTGTTACTTCGATTTCTTTATCACAGGAATTAAGAGGCAATAGGAGACAGGCAATACCTGCTGCAACAATGGCTCTGCGAGAAAATATATTATTTTTCATTTTTCTAAACTTTAAATTATAGCGAAATATTTAATCCTGTCAAAAAGGATTTACTTCTGGGATAAGCACTAAAATCTACTCCTCTGGTTATGGCATTATTAAGTACACTTACTTCTGGATCATATCCTGAATACTTGGTAAATACATATAAATTATAGGCGGTAAAATAGATTCTCAGGTTTGAGATTTTCGATTTCTTTAGCCATTCTTTTGGTAATGTATAACCCAGACTTATATTGTTGATTCTTAAAAATGAACCATCCTCGATAATATCACTGTATAAACGTCCGGTTGCATTACCTGCATAAGACGGATTTGTTTTACCAACATTTGCGGCAGCTAATTCAGTAGGGTCTGTAATGCGTTGTCCCGCTGCATTTATAGTTGTCCATCGATCTGCATAGATTGCAAATGTGTTTAAGTTTTCAAAGTTTAACCTTGAATTGTTTAATACGTTTGCGTTGTAAATATCATTGCCCACTGTAAAATCGAGAAATATACTCAGATCAATTCCTTTATAGCTAAAAGTATTGTTTAAACCTCCTGTAAATTTAGGATTAGCATTACCAATTGCAGTTCTGTCAAGATCATTGATTACACCATCAGGAGTTCCGTTTGGACCACTAATATCTTTAAACTTAATGAATCCCGGCTGTACAGCAACATTATCCTTAACAACACCTGTTTTTAAAGTATAAGCACTTGTCGCTGGGTTATAATCAAAATCACTTACCTGATACAATCCATCACGAACATATCCGTACATTACACCAACTGGTCTGCCTACTTGTAAAATATAATCACTCTTATCGGTGTAACTATTTGTAATTAATGAATTTTCGCCTTCGCTTAATGAAAGTACTTTGGTTTTATTAAATGCTATATTAAAACTTGTATTCCAATTGAAATTATCGGTTTTAATGTTTGTAGTATTTAATGTAAACTCTATTCCGCGGTTTGAAGTAGCTCCAATATTCTGAAATTGTTTCTTGAATCCGGAACTTGAAGGAATACGAGTGTTATAAAGTAAATCCTGAGAACGGTTTTCATAAAGTTCTGTTGTAAGTGAAATTCTTTGTTTGAAGAATCCTAAATCTAAACCAAGGTTGGTTGATTTTGTAGCTTCCCATTTCAGGAACGGATTAGGCAGATTGTTTTGAAATGCCGTAATGTTTACCTGATTGTTTAGCGGATAAGATCCTGAATTGAAGATACCTAATGCAGCATAATTTGCGATTCTGTTATTTCCTGCTTCTCCATAACTAAAACGGAACTTCAAATCAGAGAATACTGGTAATTGCCTCATGAAATCTTCCTCGATAACTCTCCACGCCAAAGATACTGACGGAAAATATCCCCATCGGTTTTCGGTACCAAATTTAGAAGAACCATCGGCTCTGATACTTGCCGAAACTAAATATCTGTTTTTGAATGAGTAGTTTGCTTTTCCAAAGAAAGATAATAGTTTATCATCTTCGGCAAATGTTGTAGGGATTCCGGCAATGGTTCCTAATTGCAGTTTGTCCCATCCTAAATTAACATCAGGAAATGCAGAAGCAGAAGCGGTAATTCCTTCGGCATAATTATAAATATATTCTTGTCCTGCAGTTACATCAAACTTATGATTGTTTAGAGTTTTGCTGTACGTTAAGACGTTGTTGTAGTTTAAACGAGTCGAAATATTTTGTGTAACGCCACCATTTGCACCTCCGGATCTAATTGCCTGTATACCATCGGCACCATTAAAGTATTTGTTTTTCTCGCTGTTATCAGTATAACTAATTAATCCCGAGTACACTAAATCAGGAGCAATATTGTATTTAAGCTGCATACTCATGTTTATCGATCTTGTAACCGCTTCTCTTTTTTGATTTTCGATCGTAACAAGCGGACTCTGAAGCGCTGGTGAAGCCTGATTGTCTAAAGGATCAACCGTTAAATACTTCAAATCTTCATCAGATCCTGTACTTCCAATCGTTGGTCGGTATTGCAATACGTTTTGCAACATGCTTAATCTCGCATTTCCACCATCTGCCGGAGATAATCCGGTTACTTTTTGATTCGAAAAATTGACAATTGCATTAACCGAAAGTTTATTAGTCAAATTATGCGTTACAGAAAGTTTTGCAATATTTTTGACAGATTCGCTTCCTAACATAATTCCCTGATCGTTATTTACAGAATAAAACGCGTTGAATCTGGTGTCATTCTCGCCTCCGCTAATGCCTATTTTGTGGTATTGACTTACTACGGCATTTCCAAAAACTTCGTCTTGCCAATTGATACCTTTTCTGTTTTTGTAAAGACCTTCCAGCTGATCGTAAGTGCCGTAATTATCTTCAAATTTCTGTTGTCTTACAGCATCTGTAATTGCTCCTTCATACATTAATTGCGTATATTGATACGGATTCATCATCGGAAGTTCTTTTGCAATTGTTTTTATTCCTCCGTAAGTATCGTAACTCAATTGTAGTTTTCCACCTTTTGCTCTTTTGGTAGTTACTAAAACGACACCGTTTGCACCTTGCGCACCATAAATAGAAGTTGATGATGCATCTTTTAAAACATCAATAGTTTCAATATCTGTAGGATCCAGAAAGTTTAAACCTCCAGTTTGTGCAACACCGTCAACTACGTACAAAGGCTCGTTACTTTGCGTGATAGAAGTTCCTCCACGAATTCTTAACGATGGCTGCGCACCCGGAGTTCCGTCAGGCATTGTCACCTGCATACCTGCAATACGTCCTTGTAATGCCTGAGCTACGTTTTGCACCGGAACTTTTGCAATTTCTTCTCCTTTAACAGAGGAAACTGCTCCGGTAATATTTTTTCTGGCTTTTGTTCCGTAACCTACCACAACTACCTCATCAAGATTATTGGTGTCATCGACCAATTTGGTATTGATAAGCGTTCTGTTTTTAACTTGTTCTTCTTTTGGTTTGGTACCAATATAAGTAAAAACCAAAGTTGCATTCGGTTTTACCTTAATTTGATATTCACCATCAATAGAAGTAACGGTGCTGTTTTTTGTTCCTTTTTCAGAAACTGTCGCTCCCGGCATTGGCATGCTTTGCGCATCTGTTACTATACCTTTTACGGTGATAGCGTCCTGGCCGTACATAACTGTACAAGCGGTGAGCAATAAAAATAAAAATAGAGTCCTTTTCATAATTTTTTTTAAATTGGAATAAGTGTGAGCTTAATTCCTATTGATATTATTTAAGTTTAGTTTTCGTCTTGTTATATAAATTGTCCGCTTTCTTGGTGCAATATCAAATGATGAATATTATATCATTTGCGCAAGATTATGAGTAAAATTTCAAAACTACATTGGTAGTAAAAATGATTTTAATGTTACTTATCAGTTTCATTATATCAATCGCTCAATTGTTGTTTGCGGAGAAAATTATAACAATAAATTAACTTACAAAAGGGGCTGGGGAATTTTCCGTTTAAAAAATAAAAGAAGATTCTGTTGCGGTTGGTTCATTTTCTTTGGATTGGTCATGTTTTTTTTGATTTAATAAAAACAAATATAGAAATCGACTATATATGACAGTTTTGAAAATGTCCAAATTAGTATTGATTTTGATTAATTGTACTTTTAAAACCCTTGAAATTACTGGTGCAAACAAGGTTTTGAGTTCTTTTTATAGTTTCGATTCTATGCAGAAAGCACCGTTTTTACTGAACATTTTTGAAATAGTTTGCGCAGCATAATTGTTAAATTAAAGTGAGTTCATTGTTAACGAAAACGATGTAAATTTTAGCAAATTTATACTAAATGAAGAGTTGTTTTTTTTGATCTTTCAGATAAAACTGATAAAAGTATTTTAAGTAATTAGTTTTAAGATTCGTTGTGAAAAGAGATTTGTAGAAGATTTGAAGTTTAACGGAAGTTTAAGTGGAAGAAGTTATGGGAATGGAGCAATTTTCAAGAGAAAAATATACACAGCTTTGTCATTTCAATACAAGAGACCCGAGCGATAGTGAACAGACGAAGTAAATCTCCGTAAGTAACTCGACAGAGATTGGTCTTTGCGAGGAACGAAGCAATCACACGAAGCATAGTTATTAATTGATTAAGCAAATGAGATTGCTTCGTTCCTCGCAAAGACAGGATTGGGTTAGGATTGTGAATGTCTTTAACAAAAAGAAACCCGACAGGTTTCTAAAACCTGTCGGGTTTGCTATATAATTAAGTTAAGGAAAAATCTAAAGGACCAATTTGTTACGGAAAATATTTCATCACTTTGTTTTTGTTCCATCGGAACATTTCATTGGTAACCCAATAAATTAGGCGTTTTTTCTACGTTCCATAGGAACGTTTGAATCTTTAAATAATATTGGTAAAAACAGATAAAGATTACATATACAATTTCTCAAACGTCCCAATGGGACGATGTTTCTCACGATGCATTTTTTTTCTGCCAATGAGGTGTTCCAATGGAACAGAATCTAAAAATATCTTAGCTTAAATATCTAAAATTTAAAAACTTCTTTAATCTTTTAAATTTGTTTTTATTTCGCTTTTTTTGCCATCAATGGTAATGTTTAAGCTAATATTTCCTTTCTCATAATCATTGTCTTTATTTGTCTTAATGTTTATTTTTGGGGCTTTATTTCCGTTAAACGGATATAATATCGTTATAAATTGCTGGGTTGTATTGTCGTTTTTAGACTTTTCGAAAACAAAGGCAGGGCGGGAAATTTCTTTGGCATAAACATACGATACTTTACCTTCTTCTTCCTTTAGAGTTACTTTATCAGTATTTAAAGATTGTATCAAAAGGTTATTACCATCTTCGTAAGTCGTGTAAACTTTATCATTGTTTTTATCATAAACAGGTTTGCTGTCTTCTTTCAATTGAAAATGAATACCAAGGTTTCCAGTAGCTTTTCCAATGGCTTTATCAATGATTAGAAAGTACTTTTGATCTATAAAAAACACACTGCGTTGATGGTTTAAATCTGTGTAACTTGGATTTGTATAGGTTAATAAATCAAGGTTTTTACTGGTTTTCCACTTGTTTTGTTCCGCTTTTGTGATAACCATATTCTGATTGTCTAATGTCAAAGTGCTATGAACTCTGGTTTGACGAAACCAATTTCTCATCTTAGTAACTTCGGCATCACCACTATAAATATAACAACCGGTATCTGGTGTAAAATTGCGTCCTTTTATCCAAAGCTCAAAAGTTCCGTTGTCCGGTTGCGCGTGAAATTCGGCAGGAGGTCCGGCTTTCATAATCATTACTGTTGATTTCTCGTTCCAACCATTTCTAAAAGTATAGAAACCGCCATTTGGCAACTCGTGTGAGGTATAATTTGGCAATGAACCTTCTTTACCTTCAGTAGCAAAATATTTAATTGAGTTGTTGTCAGGAAAGGTTTTCGACCAGCTTAAATATTGTTTCATTCTGCCGCTTTTATCAAATATCCATGCATCGCCAAACATTGGAGTGCTATAGTCCGGGAAAGATATATTGGCTATAGCCGAAATCATTTTTTCAATCGTTTTGCTATAACTATCAGGAAATTCTTTTTCCATACCCGCCATTTTTGCTGAGTTATAAGCTTTCATAAAGATATCAATACTGGCAACGTGGTAAATAGGAGAGAGTTCCCATTGAACGCCATCTGCAAGAACCTGCAGTTTTATTTCGCGATTCAAAACTTCGATACCACTTTTACGCCATTGTTCTGCTTGTTTAAGTTCAGGAAAAGAAGCACCTGCACCTAAAACGCGCTGTGCTTCAAACAGTAAATGATTACCGTCTTTAGTATAGTTTTTAGGAATATAATCGGCTTGTTTATTATAACTTTCCAAAAATTCCATTAAAAAAGCTGGTGTGAAGTTGGGAGAAACTACAAATAAATTGAATGTTCCAACAAGGCTTTGAATACGATCAGATACTTCGAGAGGTCTCCAGGCTATTCCATCATTTTCTTTAGAACGTCCTAAGTAATTTTTCTTATCCCAATCGCGAAATTGAGAAATCCATTCTTTGGCATATTTTTCATCACCCGTGCTGCGATACGCCATTCCCATTGGTTGCCACCAGGTTACGCGGTGCAATTGCCAGCGGACTTCATTGTCTTTTACCGGCCAATAATCCCAATTGATGTCTTGTCCGTAATCAAAAAAGCCATATCCCTTTTGAGGTTGAAATTTATGAAGTAAAGCATTATCTGCTTTTTCAAGATTGGATTTCCCAATATCTTTTCCTTTAAATCTCGCTTCGTCACCTACATTAAATTCAGGATTTTTGATGCTTTTTCGGTTGCGATAATAATTCAGTAATTCTTTGGCTGCAGCCTCATATTGTGCGGTTTTAAAAAGAGAGTTGACTTTTTCTAAGCCCGGATATTCAAGATTAATAATGTCGAAGCTTTCTTTTTTTACCGAAGCTTCCTGAGCTTCAGAAAAACAGACTGTCAGTAGCATAAAAAACAGCGCTGTCGTTTTTTTTAAATTTTTCATTTGGTTTTTCATTAATAGATAAAGTTTTAAAATAAAATAAGAAGCTATTAAAATTGACTTTTAGGATCAAAAATAGCTTCTTAAGTTTTTATTGTGGTATTAAAGGCATCAAAGTTTAATTATTGTTTTATAAGTTTTACGATTCTCTTAATGTAGCCTTGAGATATTTCAGCCAGATAAATCCCGGGACGTAAGTTGTTTCCGAACGAAATTGTTTGTCCGTAATCAGATTTTGTAGCACTGATTCTTCTTCCTAAAATATCAAATACAGTAATTTGAATAGCTTGTGTAGTATCGCCTCCGGTTATGTTTAATTGAAATACTGTTTTTGTTGGGTTTGGAGAAACAACAACTGTGAAAATATTTAAATCTAAAATATTCCTGCTTTCTGTATTCTCGCAAGAACCCAAGTAACAACCGTGAGCCAAATGACTTGAAATAGCATTTGTAGAAATGCAGAGACTATTATTGTTATGACATATTGTTATTTTGTTCGAAGCGCAACGAACATCAGTTACTGTTATTTGTTTTGCTATTGTGCTATTACAACCTAGGGCATCTGTAATTGTCACGGTATAAATGTGTGTTCCCGTTGCTGACGGATTTACAGTAGTGCTTTGCGTTGTAGCTCCGTTGCTCCATAAATAAGTGTAAGGCGCTATACCATTTGCAGGTGTTGCGGTCAATGTTAGTGAAGAAGCGCCATAACCCAAATAAATAGTATTAGCTTTTCCTCCTGGATTTACAGCATAGACATCAGCAATGCTTCCCGAAACAGGATTGTTTATGGTTACTGTTGTTATTGCTTTTTTGCTGTTTTCTGCAATATCAGTAATAGTCCAAGTTATTGTTGATGTTCCTGTATTGAAATTTCCACTTGCATCCAATCCGTTTCCAGTTCTTGTAGTTGCGCCGGTTATTTCGTAGATAATAGATTTTATCGTACAATTATCATTGGCTGTTGCCAAAGGAATAGTATAATTTGCGTTTGCATCATAACAAAGAGAAACCGAAGCAGTAGAACTTACCGTTGGAGTTTCAGAATCTGTAACGGTAACGGTTTGTGTAGCATTGCTGATATTACCATTTTCATCTTCTGCCTTCCAGTTTACGATCGTAGAACCTACGGGAAATATTGCAGGAGCATCATTTGTGATACTTGCAATACCACAGTTGTCAGTTACAATTGGATTTGTTAGCGTTAACGTTTTTCCACATTGACCAGAATCATTGCTTAATGTTATATCAATTGGCGTAGTGAAAACTGGTTTTTCCTCGTCTTTAACCGTAACTGTAAAAGTCGATGTTGAAGTATTGCAGGCATCACTTGCATTCCACGTTACAGTTGTAACTCCTTTATTGAAAACTACATTTTGTAATGTTGTACTTCCTGTTGCGATTGTTGCTCCGCTTAAAGCGTAATTTAAAGTCGAGTCTCCGCAATTGCTGGTTAATGTAGCATCAAATTCATTGCCAACAACAGTATAACTGCAAGCGCCTGAAGTGGTATTTACAGAAGCATTATCTTTTGGTTTAATAGTCGAAGACGGTTTTACCAGTTCGGTTTGTATGGTTAATCCGTTAATGGTTTTAAAAGCGATTTTGGTATTATTTCCATCAAAAGTGGTCGATACATTATTTGCAGGAGATGCTAAAACCCATTTCCCAACAATTGTAAGTGTTACGGTTTCTGTTTGTGGAGCTCTGTTCAAAATCGAGTTTTGACCGCTAATCTGATTCCAGGTATAAGTTTCATTTGCAGTCAATAATCCTAAGTTTGGATTGGTAAGACTCACTTTTAGTTTGTTTCCGCCATCTACTTTTTGAGTCATTATTGTAGCCTGTTTGTCTACACTTACTACAACATCATAAGTAAAAACCGTTGCAGGATTGAAGATTACATATCCAAATATAGATTCGGGAACATATTCGACAATATGCGCCTGACTGTTTTGATGGTAAATCTTGAAATAAGACGAAAAGTTATTTGCCAATTGTTGCGTAGTCGTTTGTCCGCCTTGCATTACAATTGCATATTGAAATTTTGCCTGAGCAGGTGCAATTCCGTGATTGATATATGCTGTTGTAAAATTTCCGACAGTATTAGTAGTATTGCTGTTATTTCTGGAATTTTGAACAACTCTGTTAATGGTAATTGCATCTATATTGGAAGAATTTGCAGGAACTACATAACCATTTCCAGTGGCGTCTGTTGCCCAAAAACCTCCGCCAGTCTGTGAAAAATTATAGCTGGTTCCCGTTGCAGTACTACCATTTACATAAGTTGGAGTATTGACATCTGTAAGATTGGTTTGAAATAAAGTAGTCTGAATAGGATAAGTTCCGTTTGTGTCCCTGATATTAGAACCAAGACAAAGAATCATGTCTTTAAAAAAGAAATTAGATTTTAAAGCTGTCATTCCGGTAGCAGAATTATAATCTTTATAATCAATCCCAAAAACACCATTATTATCCAATGAAGCATGCGTTAGAAAAGGTTTCCCGTTCATTTCACGCATTTTGCCTGTACTAAGAATATTAAGCGGAAGATAAGCAACCGTAGTTCCGGGAACATGTGACCAGTCCCAGCCATTTTCTGTAAAACCATTTGAATTTCCTGATGTAAGCAATTCTAAAGCTCCGGCAGAAGTATATCGTCCGAAAACATTCTCTGTTGCCGAATTTTCAAAATGCCAGATGTTCTTACTTGTTCCTTTTGCACTTGCCTGAAATCCGTTGTATTTATGAACACTTAAACCTGCGTATGGAAAATTAAATTGTCCTTCGGCTATTTCGGGTTGTGCAGTAAGTCCTGAATTTAAAGTCTGCAAAATGTCCATTACGCCACCGGGAGTATAGACCATGGTAATCGAAATTACATTTTGTCTGAGTAAATTAAGGTTTGCTGTAGGAGAAATATTCCAGAGTCTCAGAAACTCTCTTCCCGCATCTGCATTAGCAACAGGATCCGTCACATATAAAAAAGCCAAAGCTGGTCGTAGATCATTATAAGAATCTGTATTGGTTGGAAATCTTCCGGCAAGACCAAGCGGCATTTCAAAGCCTTTGCTGAATTTACTGTAGTTTAAAATGGCTTTCTTTAAATTGTTTTGGGCTTCTGTATTTAATTCATAAGCCGTATTTTTTAGGATCATATTCATGATCGAAGATTGATGTAAAGCATCTACACCGTAAGAATTTGAATATGCTCCTCTATGATGATAGGTTATAAAATCAGGTTTAATGCAATCATTCCATCCATTGCTGATTTTTAAGGCATTGTCAATATATCTTTTTAGGAAATCCATATTGGCAATTTTTGTAGTATCAGAATCTTCCTGAGCCAATATGTAACAAAGTCTTTGCTGAATTGAAGAACGGATAATATCAGTATTAAAACCGGGATTGGTAAAATGAAAATCAGGATATTCAGGTGATATAAAAGCGGTTAATGTTTTTAGTGCTCCCATGTGATGATCAAATTCTCCGGCAGCAATCAATTCGTCTTTCATTAAAAGTACTGAAGTAGCATAAGCAGACGATCGCAAACAGATTCCGTGACCGCTTGTGATAACTTCTTCTGTGGCGGGAATTGCGAGATAGGCAAAATCTGTAGTACTGCTAATGCCTTTTGCTTTCATATAATTAAAAAGCGAAAGTATGGTATCGCGTAATGCCGGACTGTGATAATCCGGATTTGGATTGGTGGCGGAACCTTTTAATTGATACAGGAAAACCAATCTGATAAGCTTTTGTTCAACAATTACCTGATAGGCATTTTGGTCAGCAGTTACCGTAAAATTCCAAAGAGCGCCGGGATTGTTGAAATCATAAGCCGACAGATTTTTTGCTGCTATTCCGTTGGTGAGATACCGACTGTATCGCTCATTAACTTGTGAATTCGAATAATCAAGATTTTCTCCCGTGAGCCAATTTCGATACTTTGTTTTAATGTTATTGATGTCGCTCAATTGCGCATACGAAAAATTGAATACTAAGGCGATTAGCCATGCGGATAAAAGTAATTTTTTACACATAAGATTAATTGTTAATAGACTAGTTAGTAGAATTATTTTGGTGTGGTTATTCTGTATTCTTAGCAATTATTTCAAATAGTATTCTTAAAGTATTTATTGCGATAAAGTCATTTATAATATTTTAAATTAGAATACTATTGTTTTTTTTAATTAAGCTATAAGGTCAGGAATTCTTTAGTGTACACAGTACTTCAAATGTTTTTTTGGCAAACTATTTATCATTTGAACAAGTACAATACTTTTTGTAATCCCTAACCTGATAAGCTTCATTTATTGTGTTTCTTCCGCTGGCTGAAAATCAAAAAAAGGAATTGGTTAGATTTCAATTTTTTTGATTGTAGCGTATCTTTTCAAAGCTTCCAGATAATAATAATCGGCATAATCAAGTGGCGTATCAATCTCTGAATTGTATAAAAAAGCACCAACGCTGTGTTTCAAAATGAAATAATTATTTTCTCCCGGTTTTGCTAAATAAGTATCTGACGAAAGAGATTTCAATATGTCTTCGGCATAGTCAGCATATTTTTTTCCGTCTTTTACCTGAGTACTTAAATCCAATAGAGCCGAAGCTATAACGGCTGCTGCCGAAGCATCTCTTGGAGCCAGTTCTGCGGTATCTAAAGCATTATGAACATCAAAATCCCAAACCGGTATTTTGTCTTTTGGCATTCGGGGATGATTCATGATAAAAGAAGCGATATGTTCTGCTTGTTGCAAAAACTTCGGATTTTTGGTATTGGCATAACACATTGCATAACCGTATAACCCCCAAGCTTGTCCGCGTGCCCAAGCCGAATCGTCGGTAACGCCCTGATGTGTTCCTTTGCGCAATACTTTGCCCGTTTTAGGATCATAATCTACCAAGTGATACGAACTATAATCTTTTCTATAATGATTTTTCATTGTAGTCAAAGCATGCGTACTGGCAGCATTAGTATATTCAGGTTTATTAAATTGAAGTGCGCTCCAATATAAATACTCCAGATTCATCATGTTATCGATAATAACCGGATAATGCAACCAAGGAAAATCCCAGGAACGAATAGTTCCAACAGTTGGGCTAAAACGTGCATAAAGATTTGCAGCGCCATCTGCCAATACAGGAAGATAAATTTTGTCGCCTGTAATTCTATAGGCGTTTCCGTAAGAGCAATACAGCATGAAACCAACATCATGTGTGTTTTTTATATTTCGAATAGAATCTAATGCTAGTGTGAATTTTTTGGCTTCTTCTGCCAATGTTTTATCTCCTGTAAGTTCATAGCCATACCAAAGACTTCCGGGAAAGAAACCCGTAGTCCAGTCTGTCAAACCGGCAAGTCTTACAGTTCCATCAGGATTTACCGAACGCGGATTTTTTCCGGGTTTATAAGTTTGAGCAGCTTTGTTTAATTGAAATTGAACTACTTCAGTTGTTTTTTTAAACCAAAGCAAAGATGGATCATCCTGAACAGGTTTAGCAAAAGCACTAAAAGTAATGGTGGAAAGGACTAGAAATAAGTTGAAGGTTTTTTTCATCGTTTAATCGTTTATATGAATATTCGGTTTGGTTGAATATTTTATAAAGCGAATTTAAACGGGAGTTCGAAAATGGGCTTTCAGTTTTTATTATAAATGTTTTGAATTTGTGTAATGACTATATTTTAAGGGTTTAATATGGTCATTTGAATTCTTATAATGCTGAAAATTGACAGTTATACTGTAGCATTGTTTTCTTTGTTCTTAATATGTTCCCGATGAGATATTCCCCAGTTAATCATTTCGGTGATAATAGGACCAAATGATTTACAGTAATCTGTAGATTCATAAAGTATTGGTATTATTGCATCTCTGTCTTCTGTTCTTTTGACAAGATTGTTGAGTTCCATATCTTTTAATTCTTTCGAAAGCATTCGTGAAGTAATTCCCGGAATACTTTGCTGAATTTCTTTAAATCGGGTATTTCCATTACAGATAGAATTGATAATAGGCAATTTCCATTTACCGCCTAAAACATATATAGTATCCTGAAGTGCGCGAACTTCTTCTTGTTGATTTCTTGCCATTGGTAAATATTTTATACTAAGGTATAAAAACATTTTATAATTTTTTCCAATGTAAGTTGTGCACCGTATAAGTCATATAAGAAAATATAAGTTATTCGTTTACTAAGCATCTCAACTCAAATGAACTTCAACAACTTACATGGTTTAACTTTTTTAAACCAGTATACTCAATGATACCGCTGAAAAAGTAATATGTTCTGCGTTTTAACTTTGTACCATTAATTTAAAACATAGAAAATGGACAATTTAAAAAATAAAGTTGCGGTAATAACAGGCGGAAATAGCGGTATTGGTTATGCCACTGCAAAACAATTAAAAGAACAAGGAGCTACAGTTATTATTACCGGAAGAAGAAAAGAAGCAATTGAAAAAGCAGCCTCAGATTTGGGTGTTACGGCTATTGTTGCAAATCAATCGAGTGTTTCGGATATTGATCGTTTAGCTTTAAAAGTCAAAGAAGATTTTGGACCAATTGATATTCTTTTTATCAATGCAGGAATTGCAGGATTAGGAACTATTGAGCAAGCAACAGAAGCTTTATATGATGATATTATGAATATAAATCTTAAAGGAGCCTATTTTACTTTAAGCAAATTTATTCCAATTTTGAAAGACGGTGCTTCAGTAGTATTTCTTTCTTCTAATACTGCAAGTATGAGCGGACAAGGTTCATCAATTTATTCTTCGAGCAAGACGGCTCTTAATGCTATAATGAAAATTGCGGCGCTTGAATTGGCTCCAAGAAAAATCAGAGTAAATTCAGTAAGTCCGGGTCCAACAGAAACCGAAGTAATGAAAAAAGTAGGTTTAGACGAAGAAACTGTAAAATCGATAATGGATGTTGTTGTTGACAGAATTCCACTAAAACAAATGGGAACTGCAGCCGATGTTGCAAAAATGGTTTCGCACTTAAGCAGCGACGCCTCAAAATTCATCACCGGAGCCGATTTTATTATGGATGGCGGAATGGTTTTGGCTTAAGCCGAAGATTTAAGTGAGATGTTTTTAAGTGAGATGTTAAATGTGAATATTCACAATTGACATCTCACTTTGATTTTGGAAAAGTTATAATTAATCTGGTGCGCTAAATTTTTCAAGTTTGAGAATGTCCGTTTGGGTATCAACTTCGCCTGTTTGAGATATTTCTTGATTTTAAAAAGCTTGTTATCGGAATACTTTTGATGAAGAAATTAACTGATAAACAAATAATTTAAAATCAAAAACAATGGAAACAATTCAAACAAACAAAAGAAGCATTGCAAATATTTTTGCTGTAGGTGCTTTTATGTTGCTTACCACAACGGGTTTTGCACAAAAGAATTTGGAGAAAAGCAAAATAAATTCAGAAGCGATTCGTCCTTATCACATTAGTATTTCAGAAAAAGCAATCACAGAACTTCGTGAGCGTGTAAATACTACAAGATGGCCACAAAAAGAAACGGTGAAAGATCAATCACAAGGAGTGAAATTAGCACAAATTCAAGGTCTTGTAAAATATTGGGGAACAGATTATGACTGGCATAAAACAGAAGCTAAGTTAAATGCTTTGCCTCAATTTATTACGAACATTGACGGATTAGATATTCAGTTCATACATGTAAAATCCAAACATAAAAATGCATTACCTATAATTATTACGCACGGTTGGCCGGGATCTTTCTTTGAACTTTTAAAAGTTATTGGCCCGCTAACAGACCCAACTGCTTATGGCGGAAAAGCCGAAGATGCTTTTGATGTTGTAATTCCTTCAATGCCCGGATATGGTTTCTCAGAAAAACCTACAGGAACGGGTTGGGGAGTAGAAAAAATTGGAAGCGCCTGGGATGTATTGATGAAACGGTTGGGATACAAACATTATGTTTCGCAAGGCGGCGACTGGGGTTCTGTAATTGCAGATGCAATGGCGCGTCAGGCTCCTGAGGGATTGTTAGGAATTCATGTGAATATGCCTGCAACTGTACCCGCAGATATTGCCAAAGCATTACAAGACGGAGATCCGGTACCTGCAGGATTATCAGTTAAAGAAAAAGCAGCTTTTAATTCCCTTAATAAATTATACACTCGAGGTGGAGGATATGCCGGAATGATGGTAACCCGTCCTCAAACTATAGGATACGGACTTACAGATTCACCAGTTGGTTTGGCTTCATTTTTCCTTGATAAATTCAATGATTGGACTTACAGTGGCGGAAATGCTGAAAAATCACTTACCAGAGACGAAATCCTTGACGATATATCGTTGTACTGGTTTACTAATACAGCCAATTCTTCGGCAAACTTATATTGGGAGAACAACAATAACAACTTTAATGTTATCGAGCAAAAAACAAATGAAATCAAAATTCCGGTTGCTGTAACAGTATTTCCCGGAGAGATTTATCAGGCACCAAAAACATGGACTGAAGAAGCCTATAAAAATCTGATTTATTTCAACGAAGTAAATAAAGGAGGTCACTTTGCTTCTTGGGAAGAACCACAGCTTTTTACAGAAGAACTTCGTGCAGCTTTTAAATCATTAAGAAAATAATAAAACTATAAAAAGAACAAGGATTCATTCTGTTTTCTATTATCAAAAAACAATCAAGAGAACAGAATGTATTCAATAAAAAGAAACATTATGAAAACAAATAAAAATTTAGGGTTATCAGCAATTGCTGTTTTACTTCTTATGGCTTTTGCTCCAAACAGCGCTTCGGCACAACAATCTGACATAAAGCGTACTGATTTACAAAAACATGATTTAAGCATTCCCGGAAGAGAAGCCGTTCAGGTAAAAATTGATTTTGGACCGCATACCGCTTTTGGAAAACATTACCATCATGGTGAAGAAATCATTTATGTATTGGATGGTACATTAGAATATGAAGTAGAAGGACAAGGAACTGTAACGCTAAAAGCGGGAGAAGTTTTGTTTATTCCTGCAGGAACAGTTCACTCAGCAAAGAATACTACCAATGCAAAAGCTTCTGAGTTGGCTACCTATGTAGTTGAAAAAGGGAAGCCAATTTTAGTACTGAAAAAATAAAAACCTTTACAAATGAACATTAAGCGAAAAACTTCGCCTGAAAGCCTGTCCATTTCAGGATTCAAGTTGTCCATTTGAGCTATTTCCTGATTGTACAGGGATTGTAACCGAGATACCTTTGACGAAGAAATTAACTGATAAAGAATTAGTTTAAAATTAAATACGATGAAAAATATAGAATCAAACCGAGTTTTAAAAGTGGCTGCCGTACAAATCAGCCCCGTTTTATACAGCCGCGAAGGTACTGTTGAAAAAGTAGTCAACAAGATATTAGAATTAGGAAAAAAAGGCGTTCAATTTGCCACATTTCCAGAAACAATTGTGCCATATTATCCTTATTTCTCTTTTCTGCAAGCTCCGTTTGCAATGGCAAAAGAACACCAACGTTTACTTGAAGAATCTGTAACGATTCCGTCTGCAGCAACAGATGCAATAGGAAATGCGGCAAAAGAAGCAAACATGGTCGTTTCAATTGGCGTAAACGAGCGAGATGGAGGAACAATTTACAACACACAACTTCTTTTTGATGCAGATGGAACACTAATTCAACGCCGTCGCAAATTAACACCAACCTATCACGAAAAAATGGTTTGGGGACAAGGCGATGGTTCAGGATTACGTGCAGTCGACAGCGCAGTTGGTCGTATTGGTCAGCTTGCTTGTTGGGAACATTACAATCCGCTTTTTAGATATGCATTAATTGCAGATGGAGAACAAATACATTCCGCAATGTATCCGGGTTCAATCTTTGGACCATTGTTTAGCGAGCAAACAGAAGTTAACGTTCGACAACACGCTCTTGAATCTGCTTGTTTTGTTGTTGTAGCGACCGGATGGTTAGATGCAGACCAACAAGCTCAGATTGCCAAAGATACCAACGGACCAATTGGCCCTATTAGCGGAGGTTGTTTTACAGCTATTATTGGTCCTGACGGACAAATTATTGGTGAAGCCCTTAAATCTGGAGAAGGCGAAGTAATAGCCGATATTGACTTTGCACAAATAGATGCCCGTAAAAGGCTTATGGATGCAAGCGGTCATTACAGCCGTCCTGAATTACTAAGCTTACTTATTGACAGAACTCCAAAACCTCATGTTCACGAACAAACTGTTTTGCAAGACTAATTTTTGCAGAACAAACAAGAATCAAAAAAAAGAAAATACAAAATGAAAAATAAAGTAAAAATCATTGCTTATACATTAGGAGCAATACTATTCGCAGTTGTGTTTAGTGAAGTTACAGCACAAGAAAAAATTAAAACAGACGAGACAATTCGTCCTTATCGTATCAATATTTCGAATGCAGATTTAAAAGATCTTAAAGAACGCATTCAGGATACAAAATGGCCAGGTAAAGAAACCGTCGCCGATCAGTCTCAGGGAGCAAATCTTTCTAAAATGAAAGACTTAGTAAACTATTGGGGTACTAATTATGACTGGAGAAAAGCTGAAGCTAAACTAAATGCTTATCCGCAGTTTGTGACTAAAATTGATGGTGTTGATATTCATTTTATTCACGTTCGCTCCAAAGAAGCAAATGCAATGCCTCTTATCCTAAGTCATGGATGGCCGGGATCTGTATTTGAATTTATGAATGTGATAGGGCCACTTACTAATCCTGTCGCTTATGGCGGAAAAGCCGAAGATGCTTTTGATGTAATTATACCTTCTTTGCCGGGTTTTGGTTTTTCAGGTAAACCAACAGAAGCAGGATGGAATATTGATCGCATAGCAAAAGCTTGGGTAGTTCTAATGGATCGTTTGGGATACAAACATTATGTTGCTCAAGGTGGTGATTGGGGCGCAGGTATTGTCAATTCTATGGCTTTGCAGGCACCGGTAGGATTACTTGGTATTCATAGTAATTTACCGGCAACATTACCAACAGAAGGAGGTAAAGCACTTGCAAGCGGTATAGCACCAGAAGGATTTTCAGAAAAAGAACGTGCTGCTTTTACACATCTTAGCAAATCAATTAAGGAAGGTGATTTTACCTATAAAATGACAATGACCTCAAAACCACAAGCAGTTGGTTATGCTTTAAATGATTCTCCGGCAGGTCTTGCAGCATGGTTGCTTTTACACCCGGGTTTTGCGAACTGGTCGTATGGTACAGATCCTAAACAATCGCCAACAAAAGATCAGGTATTGGATGATATTTCCTTGTACTGGCTTACTAACAGCGCAACTTCTGCAGCACGAATTTATTGGGAAAACAGAAACGTCGAAATCGTTGGTTCAGCTTCAATGAAAACAGATCAGATCAAAATACCGGTAGCAATTACTGTATTTCCTCATGACGTCTTTACTTCACCAGAAACATGGGCAAGAAAAGCGTTCAAAAACCTAATCTATTTTCATGAAGTAGACAGAGGTGGACATTTTGCAGCATGGGAACAACCGGAATTGTTTACAGCAGAACTTCGTTTGGCATTTAAATCTCTTCGATAATAGCAATACAAATTCAAAACAAATAAATATTTAAAATCAAGTATAAACAAATAATATATTTAATTCAACAACAAAATGGAAACAAATAATTCAAAAGTGCTTTACACAGCTGTAACGCACACAACAGGCGGAAGAACAGGAGAATCTCGTAGTTCAGATGGTAAATTAGATATTAAACTTTCAAGCCCGGGATCTACAGGTCCGGGAACTAATCCGGAACAATTGTTTGCAGCAGGCTGGTCAGCTTGTTTTATTGGAGCGATTGGAAAAGCTGCGGCAAATTTAAATTTAAAAGTTCCTGCTGATCTTTATGTTAGTACCGAAATCGACTTAGTTTCAGGAGACTACGGATATTCATTACAAGCACGTTTAAATATTAGTTTGCCAGGTATAGATCCAGAAGTAGCCAAAGCTATTATACAAGGCGCATCAGAAACATGTCCGTACTCAAAAGCCATAAAAGGCAACGTTAAAACAGAGTATAATCTTATCTAATTAAAAGGTACTAAAAGGGTTCTGATCTTTAATTTAAGGATCAGGACCCTTTTTTTCTTTACGGGAGGTTTGTCTCAGTACGTAATACTTTCAAAGGTAAATTATTCAAATTAAAAATCATGAAACAAAAAATTATTGGGGCTTTTATCATGGGCTTCATTACAACAGGTATTATCTCTTTTTCGCTTATAAGTATAAACATTGGCTTTATCGAAAACTTTCTATTCAAATGGTTAAAATCATGGGCAATAGCTTATGTCATAGTAGTTCCGGTGATTCTGATAATTGCGCCTAAAGTAAATACATTGGTTTCTTATCTGTTTAGAGAGAAATAAACAGCATCAGAATAATAAATAAATTCTAAGATAAAATTTCGGCTTTAAGCCTGTCCATTTCACCATTTACTTTGTCCGTTTGAACTATTATCTAATTGTGTAAAGATTGATGTCGAACTACTTTTGAAGAAGAAATTAACTAGTAATCAATTTATTATAAAATTAAAAACGATGAAAACAATATCCAAAATCAAAAGAAACATTATCAGAACACTAGCTTTAAAAGTAGTTTTAATTGCCGTTTTAGTATTTACAGCTACACAAATCTCGGCTCAATCAGATAAACAAAACACAAAAAAAATTGAAGTAAGCAGTTCACTTGGAACCTTAAAACAAATCAACGCCGGATTATTAAACGTAGGATATACAGAAGCGGGACCTTCAAACGAAACTCCTGTAATTTTGCTTCACGGCTGGCCTTACGACATTCACAGTTATAATGAAGTCGTTCCCATTCTAGTTTCAAAAGGGTACAGAGTAATCACACCTTATTTAAGAGGATCCGGAACAACAACATTTCTTTCAAAAGATACTTTTAGAAACGGACAACAAGCTGCATTAGCAAGTGATATTATTGCTTTGATGAATGCACTTAAAATTGATAAAGCCATAATTGGCGGTTTTGACTGGGGCGCAAGAACAGCGGTTGTAATGGCGGCACTTTGGCCGGAACGTTTACAAGGATTAGTTTCGGTAAGTGGTTATTTGGTTGTGAATTTAGAAGCCAATTTAAAACCATTGCCTCCAAAAGCAGAACTTGGATGGTGGTATCAATATTATTTCGCTACCGAAAGAGGAAGATTAGGATATACACAAAACACTTATGAATTCAATAAACAGATTTGGCAATTGGCTTCTCCGTTATGGAAATTCGACAAAGCCACGTATGATCAAACCGCTCAATCTTTTGACAACCCTGATCACGTAGCAATTGTGATTCATAATTACAGATGGCGTCAATCGCTTGAAGCCGGAGAATCTAAATATGATAGTTTAGAAAAACGTCTTGCAACAAGACCAACAATTAAAGTACCGACGATTACAATAGGAAGCGATTTTGATGGCGCTTACGCAGATGGAAAAGCGTACGCAGATAAATTTACAGGAAAATACGAACATAGAATTCTAAAAGGAATCGGACATAATGTACCACAAGAAGATCCAAAAGCATTTGCTCAGGCGATTATTGATGTTGATGGATTTGGGAAAGAATGAAGATTTTAGAGTCAAGAATAAAGAGTAAAGAGTAAAGAATAAAGAGTAAAGAGTAAAGAGTAAAGAGTAAAGAGTAAAGAGTAAAGAGTAAAGAGTAAAGAGTAAAGAATAAAGAGTAAAGAGTAAAGAGTAAAGAGTAAAGAGTAAAGAGTAAAGAGTAAAGAGTAAAGAGTAAAGAGTAAAGAGTAAAGAGTAAAGAGTAAAGAGTAAAGAGTAAAGAGTAAAGAGT